>ENA-OYAN01000265-OYAN01000265.1-human-gut-metagenome-genome-assembly--contig:-NODE-265-length-8461-cov-4.018677_pt1 | contig 8461 bp, 17 predicted proteins | sample MGYA00244519_ERZ652823 | MGnify/ENA primary metagenome ERZ652823 (study PRJEB26926, sample SAMN06164814) | human gut metagenome | biome: ENVO:00009003; feature: ENVO:2100002; material: ENVO:00002003... | reverse complement strand
ACGAGATGCAGCGTAGTCTCGTGGGCTCGGAGATGTGTATAAGAGACAGGTGCCGCCAAGCGACTGCAAACGCATCAAGCCTGCCGTCTATGTCTTGCTCGATTTCTGGCACGTCCGTACCGGTGTAAATCGCCGCGAGATACTTAGCCAATCTCGGCGGTAGATGATCGTACATGCTCACTCCTTATTCGATTGTTCCTGTCTGATTCTTTCGAGACGCGCCGCGCAGGCGTCCGCGCTGTTGTCCTCTTTGCATGCGCCGCCGCTCGGCGTGGTGTAACAACCTCGCACGGGGCAGTTGACGAACACGCCCGCCAGCTTGCAAAAGGCGTGGTTTGGCATCGTCCGCAAGCGCTGCATCTGGTCGCACGTCTCGGGGTCTGTTACATAAGAGCCTTTATGGCGCTCTCTAAAGCCCGTAGCGTCTAGGAAAATGCTGGGTCGCTCGAACGATAGCGGCAACGCCAACTGACCCTCTAGCACGGCGCTCATTGCCCCTCGTAGCGTCTGAACCACGGGCAATAGCTCCCGCCGTCCGATGGCTCGATGCAATGCATCAAGTCGAACCTGCTAGGCGTCTCGTTGGCTTTCTTGAGGATGAGAAACTGCTTATAGCAGACGCCAGCGCCATTGATCGCTTCGTCCCATTCGGCGCAGTTTCCGCAACAGTGTTCTTGCTCCGGGTCTGGGTCTGGCACGCCGTCACGCATCGCGCTTTCGATTCCCCAAGCCATTACAACCGTCCCTTTCTGCGGTTCGATTCCTCGACCATCGCCATATAGGTTGTTAGGTCGGTGCATCCAAGCGCCTGCGCGAGATTGCCGCAAGCGGTTATAACGTCAGCGATTTCAAGAAGAAGCTTCTTTCGCTCCTTCGTCCGCATCGTTGAAGCTGCATCGCGGTAGTTTTCGAACGCGCTGTAGACCTCGCAAGTTTCCTCTGCGATTTTGAGCGCGAAAGGCTTTGTAGCGTCCACCTTGCTAAACGTGTGCGCGGTGCCGATTTTGACGTATCCCATTTTTAGCCCCTAAGAAATGGGGCGCTCGTTTTGAACGCCCCCGCGATCGGTTAATTGAATTGTTCGAGCAACGCCGCGCGTTGGTTCACTCCAAGACCCTTGACGCGGGCTTTCTCACTGATATGCAAGTCCTGTATGAGCTGCTTCGCTTTTGCCGTGCCGATACCGGGCAGCGCTTTAAGAAGGTCATAGACCTTGCAGCGCTGCATTTCTGGCAGGGTCAACGCATGTTCGAGCGTCATCTTACCCGCCTTCAAATCGTCCTTGATAAGCTTACGCGCCTGACGGACAGCTGCCGCCTTCGCAAGTGCTGCCTGTCGCTGCTCCGGTGTGAGATTGGGCAATGCCATTTGATTTACCTACTTTCCTAGTTCCTAGAACGGGATATCATCGTCATAAACTTCAACCGGTGCCGCTGGCGCTATGGGGATTGCGGCCTGCGCCGGTGCCGTCTGCTGAGGTGTAACAGGCGGCTGGTATGCGGTCTGCTGAGAATCGCCACGGCTCATAAACTCGATGTCATTAACGATCACTTCAAGCTTCGAGCGCTTTTGACCGTCTTTCTCCCATGAGCTGTAACGCAGCTTTCCGCTGATTGCCACCTTGCTACCCTTGCGAATGTAGCGGCTCACGCTCTCGGCGCGGGTGCCGAACATCGTGCATGATACGTAATTGGGATAATCTTCCCATTCGCCCGTGCGCTGGTTCTTCTGGCGGTCATTTACCGCGATATCAAAAGAAAGCACCTGCGTACCGCTCGCCGTTGCGCGTAGCTCAGGGTCGCGGGTCAGGTTGCCCGATATGTTGACTTGATTGATGCTCACTGGTTGACCTTCCTAACCTTTCCGTGCAAGCCGTTAGCTTTCATTAGCGTTACCGCCGCGTCCTTTTCCGCCACGCTGTAGCAATGAACCTCAACGATGAATTGCAGTGTGTCGCTCGGCTTCTCGATGATCGGTTCCGTTGTCTGCGTGGTCGGCTCTGGCGTTTGTGCCGCCTTTGTAACCGGTATAGCTTCCGCTTGCTTGAGCCGCTGGATATCCGCAAGCCTACGCGCTTCTTCCTTCGCTAGCTCGGTCGCGCGTTGCAAGTCGCGCGTACGGTAAAGCTCTGATAGGGCTGCGTCCTTGACCTGCTCGGGGTAATCGAGCTGCGAGATTATGTTGCTGTTCTCGGTGAGGTAGAGCGCGATGCTGTCCATCGTCTTGCGAGCTTCGGAATCATCATCGAGCTTGCTCATGGTCTTGATCCATGACGGCTCAAAAATGCTTTCGAACGGCACAAGCATGTTTGCCGCTTCCCCGGTGCAAAGCGCGAACGTTGGGTAGGTCTGCTCCCAATAGGTTTGCAAACGCTCTTTCTTGGCAAGGCGCAAACGATCCTCGTACGCTTTGATAGCGCTGGCGTTTTTATCGCTCACGTCCTGCGCCGCGCTCGCCGCCTGCTTAGCCATGTCCATGACGTAGCGCTTGGCTTTGTCCAGCTCGCCAGTGATTACCTTGCGCCCCTCGTCAATCTCCTTGACAACCTTGTTGGCGCTCGCTCGCCACTGCTTGGCGCTCTTGTAATCCTCGACAGTTGCGATGCTCTCGGCAACGATGCCCTGTTTTGCAAGCTCGTTGGCCTTGTTGGTCATTTCCTGCAACCACGTGGCGAACTCGCCGCCGTCCGCAAGGGTGACGCTTACCGTGGCCTTGGTGATAGCTTTAGTGTCTGCCATTTAAAAGCTCTCTTCGTATTCGACTGGCTCGGGGACGATTTCAGGCTCGACCTCGATGGGAATAGGCTCAGATGCAACGGGTTTCACGCTGGGATTGGCTATGCACTCTTCCATGTGCGAGACGATAACGCGCACGTCCTTCTCGTTGAGGTGGTGCATATCCGCCGCGTTGGTGAGCGCCACAAGGTTGCTGGTCGCGTCTCTGAAAGCTTCCTTGCGCTTGGCGCTGTCCTCGATCTCGCCGTATTCCGCGACAACATACATTGGCATGAGCTGTTTGATAGGCGCGGGGTCTGCGTACGTCTGGACTGTCTCGGTGTAGCTCTCGACCTGCTGCGGCTGGGCTTGCTGCATTTCCTCGCTGCAATACATACCTTTTAGGTCATCTGGAAACGCCAAGCGCCATGCCGCCGCTTTCGCGCACTTTTCAATCATCACGCCGGGCATTTTAGCCCAGTTGCTTTTGCCTGTGCTGTAATCGTCCAATGCGACCTCTGCATAGGCTGGCTTGCGGTTGTCCTTGAAGTAGACCTTTGCCCAACCGCCTAGAAGCGTCTCGCCAGCCGCCTTGTATACCGCGCTGCCGTCCTTGTGGACGATTTCGCCGTTGCGCAAGACAACGACGCCGTTCTCGATGCCCGTGTAGTTCTCGTTTCTGCAAGCTCGGCGGTTGAAAACTTGGTAGTTGGTAATCATCTGCGCGGGGTTGCTGCCGTACTTGACCAGATACGCGTCTTTCACGAACGGGTTCAGCCGCTGCGACTTGCAAAGCTGCAAGAACAGCGACACCTCTTTCTGGTCGGCATTCGGGCAAATGAGGTTGCGAACGTCATCCGCTGTGACGGTGATATTCGCGCCAACGTCATCTGTGAAGGCGATTGCCGTCTGCTGTGTTGCTAATGCGTTTGTCATTGCTTCTCCTTAACATGGTTAGCCCATTCATCTGATTCCATATCAACGTGCTGCATTGGCTGTTTGCGTTTGCTTCCGTCTTTCTTGTCAAGCAGAACGTAATAGTTGATGCCGCGCCCCTCTGTAGGCCGCGCCGCCATGATCGGCACCGCACCAGCTTTGTCCGAGTAATCTATAAGCTCGTTCCATTCGCTAGGCGGTAAAGCCCCGTGGAGCTTGCATTGAATGAAAACAGCCATTCCGCGCTTAACCGCTATCAAATCTGCTGGTGACCTTGACGCTGGTGAGCGCATGACGATATACCCGTACTTCTCCAAATTGCGCTTAACTGCGTATTCGAAAGACCTGCCACGCGCATACATGTTGTTTGAACTCATTTTTATTTCTGCCAACGCTTCCCATTCCGCTGGAAACCTTCGCTCCATTTCTGCGGAAAAACAAATGCCATATCCGTGCTGTTTCATGTATTCAGCTATGCCTAGATCGGACTTGACCATATCGTTGAAAATTAAACGCAATTCTTCGTCTGGCTTGTCTGCCCATGAATCAAACCACGGTGTAGGGTGCGAAGCGCTAGTTAATCCAAGAGCTTTAGCCTGTCTACAAATGAATTGCTTTGTTCTTCCCATTTCATCCGCAAGGTCTTGAAGTTTTCCCGCGTCTCTGTATCTCAGGTAATCGCGCTCAAGCCTGCGCTTATCGCTGTCACTAAACTTGTTAATGTGCTTGATAACGCCAAGCTTGCAAAGTCTCTCGTGGACTGATTGCCCACATACACCAAGGATGTCGGCTGCTTTCCAAACGCTGCCGGTCTTTTTGTAAGCCGCGATAGCCTGATCGTCTGTGAACTTCCTCGGTCGTTCAACCTTAGTCCATCCGCGCGAACCGTCCGCGCGGTCTTGCTTTATGTAGTCTTCCACCGGCTACCTTCTGTTCGATAGGAAGCCTATGAGCAGGCCGATGCTTAGCGAAAGCATGGCCGCTGCTATCTTGAGTGATGTGCTATGTTCCATAGTTGCCCCCCTTGATTCGGTTTTCTGCGATTGGTTATTCGATGTATGAGGTTGATGGAATCGATTTGACGAGAAGCCAGTACCTTGAACTGTGCGACCTCGTTGACCTACCTAGCGATGAAGAGCGCGTTGAATTCTCAAAGAAGGCGCTCCAACCATACGATGACGAGACGCTGTGGAATCCAAACGGACTGTGGGTTTATAAGGAGCTGGAAAAGCTCGGCCTGATAGTCGGAACTCCGGCTATGAATGCATTCTTATTCGATGGCGAGGTGACGCAGAAGGGCATCGACTGGGTGGCCGACTTTCGCGCTAAGGAGAAAGAGGATAAACGCAAGATATGGAGCGACAGACGGTTCCAGATCCTGCTTTCGCTGATAACGCTCGTCCTATCAACCATTGCCGGTTGGTTTGCCGGTCAATTGCCGTAGATGAACCGCGCCAGAAAGAAGCCGATGAAAAAGCCCAGTATCGCGAGATACGGTTGCAGTGCTAAAAGCTTCTGCTTGGGCGTAAATCCGTTGCCGCTCATTGAGCCGCCCACTCTTGCAGCGCGAGAACTGATTTAATGGTGTCCCCTTCTATTATTTCATCGAAATAGGGTGCTACCAAATCCTCGATCTCTGCCAGATCTTCGTCCTCAATTTCTTCTCTGTAAGTGTCGGACAGCGTTTCAAGCATGGTTACAAGATCGCTGATGGCCGCTTTCTGCTTCAAGACAACATTTACGATGTCTGCCTTTGTCCTAATTAATTCCATTTGCAGCCGCCAATTCTTCCTTGAACTTGTTCATAAAGTAAAGTTGGCCTTTGCCCGTGAGCCTTGTCGTAAAGTTGATCGTTACGCGCCCGTCTGCGTGGACGATTGGCGTTTCTTTTGTGCGGAACAGCCCCATTTCAACGTACCTCTGGGTCGGGATGTTGTGATTGCTTCCCGACTTGCCAAGGTATCCGTTCTCGCGCATCCACGCGAAAAGCCTGTTCTGGCCGATGTTGATACCGTTCTGTTGCAAAATCTTTGCAAATGCCCCAATTAGGCACGTGCCGTCACTCGCCGCAACTGCATCGGCAAAGAGCGCCTTTGGTTTCAGCTCCTCGATCTGGGTTTGCTGCCGCGCGATTGTCTCCTTGGCGATGATGAAAGCCTTTGCCATTATCTGCTCTGGCGTCTCGTCCGGTGCCGCCGCGATGTAACCGCCCTTTTTGCGGATGCTCGGCAAGACCTCGTGCGTTACCCAGCGTTGAAAAGGCTTCGCTTCGTCTTTTCGACTGACCATAATCAACTTGTACAAGCCAGATTCAGTAATCCCGTTTGTATGTTGCTTGCCGCCAAGGGTGTCCACTATTACCGACACCCTTTCATCGTCATCTAATCTTGCAACTGCATCACGATAATTAGTGATGCCAAGTATGTTGCAAACATCCTTGACAACAAAGACTGGCAAACCATCATCATTTTGCACAACGCGCAGTTGTCCGAATTGATCGCTATTGAATTGTAGTGTAGTGATTTCGTTTGTCATGCTACCCGCTCCCACGTGTTGAACCAACTCAGCAAATCGCCGATGCAAATGCGAACCGCTGGTCGGTTGGTGCTTGTGTTAGGTACCTTGTGCGCTTTAAGATCGCCGCTGTGGACTGCTTGTATTACCTTTTCCTTGGAAATGCTCAAAGCTTTTGCGGCGTCGCTCGCACTGAAAAAGATAGAATCGCTCATTAAAGTGCGCTCCAAAGCCTGTAGAGGATTGCTAGAACCGGAACGGCTGGGATTAGGACAATCCACGCGCCGAATGCGTCCACTGCCGCGAGAAATGCGTTGATTATCAGCATTGGCAAGACGCCTGTGATTGTGAGCGTTGCGAATAGACCTGATATAATGTTTCTCGTCATATGGGTTCACCCCCTTTTTTTGACTAGTGGCTCTTTCTTGCTTTGGTCGGCGGGGGAAGAGCCATTTTTATTACCTTTTGCAACCAGCAAATTGAATATGGCGGGTCAGGAAAGACGCGCAGGAGATAGGGAGTCCTGCGCTTTCTTGCTAAGGGATTGCCGGTCGAACCTTGCGATTGCCACCCGTTCATGGGTCACCATTTTTCGAGCTGGCAAAAGCCGCCACATTCGGTTTGCTGGTTGCTGTTTTTCGTCCCGTCCTCAGCGGTGAGCGTTGCCATCGTTTGCATGTCTGTTTGCACAAAAAGAAGAAAGGCATGAAGGCACTTAGAAACCACTGGTATGGATACCCCGCTTATCGCGTGATTCACAGGTAAATAGACCAGTCTCCCGACTGGCGGCAACGCTCGCCGACAAGGGCGGGACTCTAGGTTTAGCAAAGAACGTAGTCGGTTCTGTGGCTTGCGGAACGCTCGGGCTTTCCATCCCGCAAAGAACCGCCGCGCTCGATGGGGTCTATCCGCTTACCAGCCAATTGAATAAGAGTTGTTAGTCTTTTATTCGAAGGTCAAGCGCTGGCAAGCGGGTAAATCGCATATGGCGCGGGAATTGAGCTGCAAGCGATTAGCTCGCTTTAGGCTCGCGGCAAGCCAATTCGTCTAGCGGCTTGCCGAATAGGTCGCAAATGTCAACTGCGCGATCAAAGCTTATTGAGCGTTGACAATAAAGCCAACTCTTAAGAGTGCTGACAGAAACACCTAGCTTGCTCGCTACCTGCTTGTAAGTCAGGCCATTGGCTTTAATCCACTCGCGTAGTTTCCTAGCCGCAAATTCGCGGTTCACTAGCTCACCCCCTCATAAACATAAAAGTGACTACAAATGTTGTTGGAAACACGTAACGTGTTCGCTGCTAAATAATATAAGACACGAAACGTATTTTGTCAAGTGGAAATGCTTGCGTCCATGGTTGTCATCGCGACAACGTGCGTGGGGTCTGTCTCAACGATGATTCGAATAGACGCAAAGACCACGCTTGAGGTGTGCGCGTCAATGGTCTTCTATGGCTTCTGCTTGGGCTGGCTATGCAAATGGGTTGTAGTCGAGAAGCTGCCGTTGTGGCGCATGAGAAGGGCGTTGCGCGGCCTTCCACGCGACATGTGCGCGGTGTTGTTCGCCGCCTATCGAGAGCGCGGGCCGTTTGATCGCTCGGGTGATTTTTCCGAAAGTCGCGCCGGGGCTAATCTGGAAGCGCTCGAATACTACGGGGTGCTTGAACGAGTTGACGTGCTTGGAAACGCACACTGGGTACTCGCGAAGGCCGCGCGGCATGTGCTTGACCATAGCGCATACCTGCGCTCTGAGATAGAGGAGGATTACGCTTCTTGGGTTGCGGCACTTGAAGACAGAGAGCATGAGCGCCTTCTCGAAGCAGCAAAGCGGGATTTGTTCGAGCTTAGCAAGTTCGGGGTGGTCACCATCGTAGACTTGTTGAAGGTGGATTGCGCCTTGCCTGTTGAGCGCAACGAGATGGAGGCCATCGTCCGACACGTTGGTAACAAGCTAATCGATGTCAGGCGCACCGGTGACGGCAAGTTCTTGATCTCGGCTAGCGCGATAGCCCATGAAGCGGCCCCGCTGGTGTTCGCTGACATATAGGCTCACGAAAGGAGAGGGCATGTTCTACACGTATGAGTTCGAGGTTTTTAAAAGCGATGGCCTGCTGGTGGCGGGTCCAAAGGTCGGGCGTCCGCGAGTGAATGCGTAAAAAGCGCCCCGCGTCCGTCTCCAAACACACGCGGGGCAGGCAACCGCTAGGAGGGTCGCTATGTCTAATACTACACGCTCGAAGTACGGTAGCAAGCAGCGATTGGCGCGGAACAAGTGGCGGCTGTTCGTCTCGGCTGGTCGC
>ENA-OYAN01000242-OYAN01000242.1-human-gut-metagenome-genome-assembly--contig:-NODE-242-length-8783-cov-5.475940_pt1 | contig 8783 bp, 7 predicted proteins | sample MGYA00244519_ERZ652823 | MGnify/ENA primary metagenome ERZ652823 (study PRJEB26926, sample SAMN06164814) | human gut metagenome | biome: ENVO:00009003; feature: ENVO:2100002; material: ENVO:00002003... | reverse complement strand
GCCGTGCCGCAGCCGCCGGAGCGGTGCTTAAGCCGTCAGGCGGGAATTGTGCGGTGTTGCCCTAATAAAAATGGTGGTTTGCGGTGCCGGCGCATCGCTTCAAAATTTCTCTACGACCATAGGGGCGCATTCCATATGCGCCCGTTCTGCTTTGGGCAACGCCGCGGGCGGATATGGAATCCTCCCCTACAATTTTGTTTTGACCTTCAGGTCAAAACTCCACATTTTTTATTCTCTTTTATCTATTATCTCTTATCTTTTTCCGCCAGCATCTTCGTCTCGGCCTCAACGACCCTGCTCAGTCCCGTCTCAATATCCACCTTCGGCTCCCAGCCGTAGGCTTCGCGGGCGTGGGTGTTGTCGCACTGGCTGAACTTGTTGACCTCGTGATCCAGAATCTCCGGTTTGATGCCGTAAGCCCCACCATACAGCTCGGGGTACTTGGCCCAGTAATGGCTGCTGGGGCAGTATTTGGCCTCGATGTTCTTGCCCATCAGCTTGTTGGCAATGGCGTACAGTTCCCGCACCGAGTAGCTCTGGTTGCTGGACACATTCACCGCGTCAAAGCCCTTCTGGGGGCGCTCCACCACGCGCAGCGCCAGCGCGATCAGGTCATCCACATAAATATAATCCCGGCGCTGGTTGCCGTCGGAGTGGAACTCCGGCGTGCGGTCATAGTACAGCTCGCGGATCATGTAGCCCACAAACGGCGGCTGCTTGCGCAGGCAGTCGATGTGCGGGCCGTAGACGTTGGCAAAGCGCAGGCAGGTCACGGTCATGCCGTAGGTATCGGCAAAGCTCTGGGCAAAGCGCTCGCCACAGTACTTCGTGTTGGGGTAGATCAGCGTCGGCGGGTTGAATTTACTCTCCACCGTCGGGAACTCCGTCTCATTCTCGTACATGGCGTTGGTGGACGCCTGCACTAGCTGCCTGATGCCGGTGCGGCGGCCTGCTTCCAGCAGATTGACCAGGCCCAGGGTGTTGACCTCGATGGCCTGCACCGGGTCGCTCTGGCAGTCGGGCAGCGGCGCAATGCCCGCAATATTGTACACAACATCGAATTTCTCCGCCTCAAACAGGGCCAACATCCCGGCCTTGTCGCGGATGTCCATTTTCCGCACTTCACCGCCGAAATCATGGTCGTCGAACTTCAGATTGTCCATGCTGCCGTAGGAGAAGTTGTCGATGCCGACGACCTCGTCCCCGCGCTTCCACAGCGTATGCCACAGCTGACCGCCGATAAAACCGGCTGCACCCGTTACCAGAACTTTCATACTTATGACCCTCCTTACAGGTTGGACGCTACGACCTCGTAGCTGTAATTCTCAATGATGTTGTCGCGCCACTCGCGCTCTACAAACGCCTTCGGCCCGGCCAGATACTTACCGCAGAGCTTGAGCAGGCTGACGCCGAAGCTGGTCAGCTTGTTGTTGCTGACCTGATCCTCCTCGCGCCAGCTGATGGGGAAGAACAGCACCCGCTGTTTCATCTGGCAGAGCGCCAGGATCATGCAGTCGTTAAAATACAGCGTATCCGGGAACTTTTTGTAGTACTCGGTTTTCAGCGGCTCGACTGCGTACAGGTTCAGCCCGCTGCCCAGATCGGTAATTTTCTTGCGGGCCACTACACTGAACAGCCAGTTAAAGCCGTGGTTGCCCACAACGCGCAGGGCGCTGTACCCGCCGATCTTGCTGCCCTTCATAAAGCGGGAGCCGAGGCAGCAGTCGTAGTTTTTGTATGTGCCATCTTCCAGAATCGGGAGCAGGTCCACAATGGCCCCCTGGTCGTCGCCGTGCAGCACCACCAGATGCTCATACCCATGGGCCGCCGCATAGCCGAAGGCCACCTTATGGCTGCCGCCCAGGCCGTAGTTCTGGTCGTTGCGCAGCAAACGCACCGGGGCGTCAGGGTGGCGGGCCATCCAGTCCTGCACGGCGCTCTCGGTGCCGTCGGTGGCGCGGTTGTTCACCACGATGCACTCCCCCACCCAGGGGGCAATGCGCTTATCCAACAGCTGGGAAAGCACACGCGTGACCTGCTTTTCGCAGTTGTAGGCAGGGATAAATACCAGCAGTTTTTCCATGTTCTGCTCCTTTGCATCATTATCGGGGCGGGCATACCGCTCTGCACTATTATACATCACACCGGGCACAACTACAACCCATCACCCGCAGACCAGCACCTGCAAACTCGCGGTGCCATGCTGCACGGTATAGCGCTGTGTGATGGTAAAATTCGCTTCGATCCACTCGTGGAACTCCGTCATATCCCGCACCTCGGCGTCATCGTACAAAATGACATCGGGCTGTTTATCGGGCAGTTCGGTGTAATACTGTTCAAACCGCGGGTCGCTGTCGGTGCCGGAAATGACCGACGCCTGCGCCACGGTCAGCGTGCCGTCCGCCATCAAAAAGCCGAGGCCGTGCTGCTCGCCGATGGCCTGCAATACGGCCTGCCCGGCGTAGGGTTCCAGCGCCTCAACCAGGCACTCCTGCATATCGGCGGCCTTCTCGTCGGCGTAAATGCCCTTTGCGGGGCCGTTCTCAATGCGAACCAGCGGCGTGTCGGCCACGCTGGCGGGCTTCCAGCCGGTCACCTCCACGCACCAGATGCGGCAGACCAGCAAAAACGCCAGTGCCGCTGCCAGGCAAATAGCCCCCTGCGCACGGCTGGCCGCGCCGCGCTTGTCTCTCGCGTTCAGCATTGCCAGCGCACCGCAGACAGCGGGCCACATCAGGTACATAAAGGTCGGGGCCAGGCCCAGCAGCGTCGAGCGCAGGATCATTGCGTAGGCCGCCAACCCGGGCAGGTAACCCAGCCAGAACAGCGCCGCGCTGCCCGATGTGCCGCGGCCTTTCCGGAACGCTGCCGCGCCCGCCAGCACCAGCACCGGTACAAACTGTCGTTCGTCAAGGCTGCGGTCCGCCACCGCACGCACCAGACATTGCAACGCCGCCAGTGCCGCCCACAGGCTCAGCACCCGGCACAAAGCATCCCCTTTGTCATAGAGGGCGGTGTCCCCGACGCCCCGCAAACGGAGCGCCCACAGCAAAGCACAGACGAGTGCCGCGGCCGCCAACGGCCACACCAGCGATTTTGCCACGCTCCACGCCTGGGCGGCCAGCGCCGCCAGCCGCGCACCGGTGGTAAAATCATACTGCGGGTCGTGTAAAATCAGCTGCAAACGCGCCGCCAGCAGCGCCGGGTCAAACCCAACGCCCCACAGCGCGTAGAGCAAAAACGCCGCGCCGCACCCGGCACAGCTGCCGGTCAGCAGCCAGACGCCGCGGGGAATGCCCCAGCGGCAGCGCTCGCCGCCGCGCCGCCCCAGCACAAACAGCCCCACCCACAGCACCGCGAACGCCGCAATGCTCTGGGGGAACGCCAGATAGCCGAAGCAGGCGCAGACCGCTCCCACCGCCACGAGCCACGGTTTTTGAAACCCGCGGCTCACATAATGGTGCAGGCACAAAAACGCCGCCACAGTCCAATGGAACTGCTGGCCGGTGTAATCCGGCCCCAAAAACCACTTGGGCACAAAGGCAAACAGCACCAGCGCCGCCAGCAGCGCCCCGCGCCCGCCTAGATCCCGGCGGAACTCTCGGTAAAACGCATAGCTCATCGCGGCCTTGCACACCAGCACCACAAGCCGGAAAAACAGCAGCACGCCGGTCGTGCCGCCGGTCACAGCCATAAACACCGCCAGCAGCGCCGCCGACGGCAGGCTGGAAAGCTGGTGCGGCTCCCACATCGAGTAGAACAGCCTGTCCCCGCTGACGAGCCGGAACCCCAGCGACAGCGCGTACTCTTCGTCGATTTCCAGCCCCACAAAGGCGCTGCGCACCATGACCGCCGCACACACCAGGCAGAGCAGGGCCGCACCGCACCGGCGCAGCCGCGCGTTCTGCGCCGTCATCGGCCGGCCCCCAGCGTTTTGTGCAGCAGGGTATCCCGCAGGCAGTACCAGCAGGGCAGGTAATTTTCGCAGAAAGCGCCCCATTTTCGCGCCAGAAATCCGCGCTGCTTCGTTTCTTTGTTTTTCACCGCCGCCACATCAAAGTAGCGGGCCTTGTCCCGCACCGATATCTTTTCCTCAAACGGCATATCCCAGCCCTCGGGATACCAGTAGGCCGGGGTCAGCAGGCGGTAATCGCTGCGCTCAGCCGCGTAGCGGTTCAGCTGGCTTTCGTCATGCCACAGGGCGATCACACCGTTCTGCAAGTCCTGCTCAGTGCGGCGTTCCAGCTCATGGCACAGCACCAGAAACGCCGCCGCCGTGCCGCCGTTCAGCCCGCCGGAGACGTAGTCCTTCCCGCAGTTGTAGGGGATGTAGGCCGTGCTCTTGGGGTTGCGGTCGTAGGTATAAAACGGCGGCTTTTTGTTCCAGAAACCCGGCTGCTGCACGAGCAGCAGATTTTCGCCCTTCTCGGGCCGGGGCAGAAATTCCTCCGCTGTAACGGTCTTTTTGCAGGTAAGATTTGCATTAAAGAAAAAGAGATAATCCATCCCCCGCAGCGCGTCCTCCTGCGTCAGAAAGATGGAGAAGCGCTTCAGTGTGCTGTACGGCCAGGGGTAGGCCTCCTGGTAAATGCGGTGTACGCGGGGCGCGTCCTCATACTCAATGGCGGGGGCATCCGTAAAGACAAAGTATTCCTTCTCGCACCCGGGCAGGAACTTTTCCTCAAAGCTGCGGTAAAACTCCGGCCAGAACACCGTGTACTTGCCGGTACAGATGTACAGCATCCCGATTTTTGTCATGCGGCATCCCCCTTTCGTTTCAGCTTGCGCAGCACCTTCGCGCCGTACTGGCGCAGGTAGGCGGCGTCTTTGCCCCAGCCGTAGACGGCCAGGTTCAGCAGGTTGGGCACCACCAGCACCACCAGCACCCGGGGCGCCAGGCCCAGCCAGCCGCCGGGCATTCTGGCGCACAGCGCGTAGCTGCCGCCCATGCAGGCTGCCAGCGTGACCAGATGCAGCGCCTGCACGGCCAGGTAATGCCCCAGCCCGCCGCACATATACTGGCGGAACACGACCCGGATGCGCCCGGCCCACATGATGCAGTGGGCCACCACCGTGGCGATCAGTGCGCCGGTGATATCATACAGCGGGAACAGAAGAAAGCTCAGCGCCAGGTTCACCGTGGCCGACGCCACCATGAACCACTGATCCTCCTCAAAATGGCCAAGCACCGCGCGGTAGGACCCCAGCATCCGGTGGTTCCAGCCGACGTACTCATTCAGGCAGAACACCAGCACAAAGCTCAGGGGCAGCAGCCATTTTTCGCCCATCCACGCGCCCATAAACGGCTGGAACAGGCAGAAATACGCGGTCGCCACAAAGCTGCCGAACAGGTAGCTGAACAGATCCATGCCCCAGAACACCTGCTTGTCGTGGTCGTTGGCGGCGGCGGATTTGTCGTAGACAATGTTGCCGATAGCCGCCGCAAAGCTGTCCATGACCTTGTTGCCCAGGTCGGTGGCGGAGGTGGAAATGGTATTGTAGTTGCCCAAAAACGTCGTCTGGGTCGAGCCGCCCATGCGGGACGTCACGATGGTATCCGACGAGCCGTAGATCGTGTTGGAGAGACGATGTACCAAAAAATACCGCAAATCGTGGAAAATACCCAGCTCTTTAAAGTCGTTGACCGTGACTTTTACGTCATGCACATAGGGGAAGTCCTTTTTGAACCGCCGCGCAATGATCAGGTTTGCCATAACGTTAAAGAAGATCGTCACGCTGAAATACAGCACATAGTTCGGGAACCACAGCGAGACGGCAATTTTCGCCAGACTCGTCGCCACGTTGCAGCAAAAGTCAATCTGGGTGCAGCGGTAGCCCTGCTGGGTGCAGGTGTACATCAGGCGGCGTGTTATCAAAAAGTAACTGCACAGCGTCGAAACCACGTTCAGCCCGTACACGGTGTAGGCCGTGGCGGCGGGCACATCGGGCATGATCCACCGCAGCACAGCCGCGCCGATAAGTGCCAGCCCCGCAATGACCATGCCGACGACGCGGTACGCCCATTTGTACATCGACATGTACTTGCTGATTTTTTCCTCATTTTTCGCGGCGATCTGCTCATACAGCCGGTAGCTGATAACGCTGCCGACGCCGAACTCTGCGATCGAGAAAAAGTTGAACAGCTGGCTGACAACCTGGGACGCCGTGGTGATCTGCGGGCCGAAGTTATCGACCAGCAGCCGCCGTGTGACCAGCCCCAGCAGCAACAGCAGCAGGCTGGAGCCAAGGGCGTAAGCCATATTTAATAAGGTACGTTTGGTACGCAAGGCAGTTCCTTTCACAAAAGCCTTCCCCCGAGGGGGAAGGTGGCCCGGAGGGCCGGATGAGGGGAGAGTATGAGTTGTAAGCCGTTAATGGGCGGTGATGGCGAGGTTAGCCCTCATCAGTCGCCTACGGCGACAGCTTCAGTCTCCGCGTCAAGAGCCGCCTACGGCGGTTACGCTTCGACACGCGCCTGCGGGCGCAGCCCCTTGGGGGAAGCCTTTAGCGGCGGCTCGCCGCCCACAGGGTAAATTTCGGGCCGAAGGTCTGCATCAGCTTTTGGAAAAGCCGCCAATCCCGGCGGGTCTTTACCTCGGTGCCGCAGGCATACAATGGCCGCAGTTGCTGGATGTAGGGCAGGCAAGCCTTGCGGATGGCGGCATCCTTCACCGCCGCCGTGCGGGCCTGCGGCCAGAACACATCGGCCGCCGCGTTCTCCATGACGGCATAGGTCTCGGCATCCACCGCGCCGCTGGCCGAGAGTTTCGCCAGCCGCCTCTGGGCCGCCGCCAGCCCCTTGAAGCGCTTGGGCAGGTTTTTCGCATCAGTCAGCAGGCTGCCCTGCCGCCCCACGCGGTAATGGGTGAACACCGCATCCAAAAAGTACAGCCGTTCGCACTTTGTCAGCAATTCCAAATCAAAAGGCCAGTCCTCAGCCCAAACGCAGTCGGGCAAAAATTTCACGCCGCCTTCGGTCAAAAACGACCGCCGGATGCAGTATTTCCACACCGACCAGTGCCCCGCGCCGTACAGCGCTTTCAGCCGGGCGGCGTAGTCGCTGCTGTCAAACAAACCGGGCACCAGATGCAGCCCCGCGTGTTCGGTCAGGCTGCCGTCGGGCTGCCATTCCATATGCTTGCCGATGAACCAATCGTACTCCGGGTGGGCGGCCAGCTCGGTGCGCAGCGCCGCCAGCAGCCCGGGGGCCATGGCGTCGTCGCTGTCCAAAAACAGCACCCACTCGCCCTGGGCGTGCTTTAGTCCGGTGTTGCGGGCAGCGGCCAGGCCTCCGTTTTCCCGGTGGACGACCTGCATACCGGGGATCTCGGCGGCGAACGCGTCGCACATTGTCCCGCTCATATCGGTGGATCCATCGTCCACAAGGATGCACTCCCAATCGCGCTCCCCCGCCTGCTCCGCCACGCTCTTGACACACGCCGCGAGGTAATTCTGCACATTATACACCGGTACAATAATAGAAAATCGCGGCATAACGTTCTCCTTCTCTATGCCTTCCCCCGTCGGGGGAAGGTGGCCCCGCAGGGCCGGATGAGAGGCAGCCTTGCCCCGGCAGCCCCCTTGCCTTGTTGTAGGGGCCGATGCTCACATCGGCCCGCGCAGCACTGTCCCAACAGCGGCCAAATGCGGTTCACGCGCCCCTCATCAGTCCGCTTCGCGGCCAGCTTCAGTCTCCGTGCCAAGTGCCGCCTGCGGCGGTTGCACTCCGACACGCGCCTGCGGGCGCAGCCCCGCGGGGGAAGCCTTTATAAGCTTCCACCCATCCAGATACAGCGCACTATCCTTCGTGTGCGCGTACCACCTGTCCGGGGCCCAGACCTGCTTATCCGGGGCCTCAGCCAGGTATTGCGCCCACCAGCTGTATGTGGAGTTGCTCACCACAAACCCATGGCAGAGCTGCATCAGCGCCAGGTCGTCCACCGCCGCGCCCTGTGGCATAAACACCGCGGGCAACCCCGCCGTGTCCAGATGCTCCTGCGCCCAGGCGATATCGTCCGAGAACACGAACAGCTCTGCCTCGGGGCGGGCCGCTTTCACCTGCGCCGCTGCCCGGGCGTAATACGCGGGCGTGCAGACCTGCAAGATGGCGTTCTCCGGCTTCTGGTAGTCGCCGCGCCGCAGATGTACACAGACCGGCCAGGCCGCGGCGCGTATCCTGTCGGCGTACTCCCCCGCCGGGACTGCTTTGCTGCGCAGCTCAGTTTTTACAACATCAGCAAAATCGTCAAAATATTTCTCACTCTGGAAATACCCCCACGCGAGGAAATCTTTGCTTTTTCCCCGCCGCACCGGCGTGTAGCCGTCAGTGGCAAAGTGCAGGCCCAGCGCGTTCAGCAGCGGTGCGGCGGCGGCCTCAAAGCCGTGCCAATCCCGGGCCAGCAGGCCGCGGCGCTGCTCGTATTTGATCATCAGCGCCTTGGCGGCGTTCTGCCGGGGCAGATGCGCCTTGGCAAAGCCGGAATCGGCCAAAATCCGTACCTCGGGGCTGATGTTCAGTGCCCCCAGCGCGCAGACCGTGTGGGCGGGCGCACCGTCGCGCCAGTCCTGCCGATCCAGCAGGGTCACACCCTCGCCGCAGCGCAGGCCCAGCGCCCGCGCAAAGGCGTAAATAAACATCTGGTTTCCCAGGCCCCCGGCCAGCTCCGCGTAAATCATGCTCGGCCTCCCAGCTTGTCGTACAGCTGCTCCATGCGGCGGGCGGCGGTCTTTAGCTCCTGTCTCTTATACACATCTCCGAGCCCACGAGACTACGCTGCATCTCG
>ENA-OYAN01000234-OYAN01000234.1-human-gut-metagenome-genome-assembly--contig:-NODE-234-length-8843-cov-6.701980_pt1 | contig 8843 bp, 4 predicted proteins | sample MGYA00244519_ERZ652823 | MGnify/ENA primary metagenome ERZ652823 (study PRJEB26926, sample SAMN06164814) | human gut metagenome | biome: ENVO:00009003; feature: ENVO:2100002; material: ENVO:00002003... | reverse complement strand
CGTGGGCTCGGAGATGTGTATAAGAGACAGCTTTTTATAATTTTTGGCTTCACTTTTTGCTTTTTTTGTCTATTTTTATCTACAGAACCTGCCACCGGCACATTCTCGCGGAGCGTTTTTTACTTTACAGGAAAGTAATTTCCTGTAAAGCAAAAAAGCACGTTAACCTATCTAGTTAACGTGCTGCTTTGTCTTGTGACTTTCTGTCCTCTACATTACCCGGAACACTGCGACACCAAACGGCGGCAATGGATAGGAAATGGAATATTCTCTTCCATCGCATTCCGACTTCACAGCCTTATAGCTTGCCGGTCTGCTCTTATCTGCTTCTGTACCGCCGAAACGGACTTCATTGCTGTTTAACAGCAGATGGTAAGTGCCTTTCTTTGGTACACCCACACGGTAATCGTCTCTGGCTACCGGTGTCATGTTGCAGACAAAGAGAAGTGAGTTCTTGCCATTCTTGCTCTTGCGGACAAAGCTGTAGATGCTTCGGTCTGCATCATCCGCATTTATCCATTCAAATCCGTTCCAGTCACTGTCCTGCTCATACATTGCCGGATATTTCCGGTAAATGTGAAGCAGTTCACGGAAGTATTCATTTAACTGTCTGTGACGTGGTTCTTCCATAAGATACCAGTCTAACTCACGCTCTTCACTCCACTCACGAAGCTGTCCGAAATCCTGTCCCATAAAGAGAAGCTTCTTGCCCGGATGTCCCATCATAAAGGAGTATGCACTCTTTAAATTGCGGAACTTGTCTTCCTCATCACCCGGCATCTTCTCCCACATGGATTTCTTCAGATGCACCACTTCATCATGAGACAGCACCAGAATGTATTTTTCAGAGTTGTTATAACTCATGGCGAAAGTCATCTTGTGATGATTATTTTTGCGGAAATACGGGTCTAAGGACATATAATCCAAGAAATCATGCATCCATCCCATATTCCATTTGTATGTGAAATTCAATCCGCCCTTGTCTGCCGGTCCGGTTACCATCGGCCATGCGGTAGATTCCTCTGCAATCATGACAGTACCGTGATTTCTTCCGGTGATTAAGGTATTGATATGGCGGAAGAATTCGATGGCTTCTAAGTTCTTGTTCTCGCCATATTTATTGGCAATCCACTGTCCTTCCTTCTTGCCATAGTCAAGATATAACATGGATGCCACCGCATCTACACGGAGTCCGTCAATGTGATAATGTTCAATCCACATTAAGGCACTTCCGATTAAGAAGTTCTTTACTTCTGATTTTCCATAATCGAAAATCTTGGTACCCCACTCTGGATGTTCACCCATCCGCGGGTCGGCATATTCATATAACGGGCAGCCGTCAAAGTCAGCCAGTCCATGGGCATCCTTCGGGAAATGTGCCGGTACCCAGTCTAAGATAACGCCGATGCCGTGCTTATGCAGGTAGTTTACCAGATAAACAAAATCCTCCGGCGTTCCATACCGTGAAGTCGGTGCATAGTAGCCGGTTACCTGATAACCCCAGGAACCATCGTATGGGTATTCGGAAATTCCCATTAATTCTACATGAGAATATCCCATGCCTTTAACATACTTCGTCAGTGCCGCTGCCATTTCACGATAGGAATAATATCCATCATCCTCTCTTCCCGGATGGCGCATCCAGGAACCCGGATGTACCTCATAAATTGCCATTGGCTCTGCATAAACATCTTCTGTCTGTTTCCGTTTGTCCATCCACTTATCGTCAGTCCATTTGAAATGCTCAATGTCTGCAATACGGGATGCTGTTCCCGGACGTACCTCTGCATAGTTGGCATATGGATCTGCTTTATACAATTTCCGTCCATCTGGTGTGATAATCAGATATTTGTATAAATCTCCCAGCTCTGCCTTTGGAATAAATGCTTCAAAAATTCCAATTCCCGCCGGCTCTAACCGCCGCATCGGATTTGCTGTCTCATTCCAGTCATTAAAAGTTCCAATGACATAGACTTCTGCAGCATGTGGTGCCCAGACATCGAAAAGAATCCCCTTTTTCTTCCTTATCTCTGCCGGATGAGCTCCCAGTTTCTTGTAAATATCATAGTGTGTTGCCTGGCCAAATAAATACATGTCCAGTTCTGTGAAGTTCCCCATTTATACTACACCTCGTTTCTTTCTTTCCTATTCTTCGAAATCCTTTTCATGGAGAATGACGTAATCATCATCCTTGTATTTCTTTGAAAAAAATACTTTCTTAATGCTGAATTTCTCGGAATTGGCAATTGCTTCGTCCACGATTTCTTTCACCTCGGTCAGCGTGGTCGCTCTGTCTAAGCGTTGAATGTTACTAATTCTGTTGTATAAAGCAAGAACCGCCATCTCATCTATTTCATAGGTCAGTTCGTGGGCATACGATTTTGCAAAGGATACCAGCTCGTCACTGGTAAATATCGGAAGCGTAATCTTCTCGGTAAATCGTCTGGCAAAGGACTCATCTCTTCCCATTGCTTTGGTGATTCCCTCTCTGGTATCTTCTGCGATTACAAGGATTCCGGTGTCATCTGCTTCTAATGCCAGTGATAATTTCACGGCTGTTTCCCGGCTGATTCCTCCGATTTTTTCTATAATAAGACATCCACCGGCAACTTTCTTTAAAAGCTCCGGGATATTTTTCTGATTTAATGAAACGGCATCTATCTTTCCGACACGCTTGCCCGGCTTTCCAATTTCATTCTGGATTGCCTTCACCAGTGCGGTGGCAAGTACGGTCTTACCGCTTCCTCTTGCTCCCTGAATCAGGATGTTGCCACCTTTGATTCCCTTTTCTAAATGTTCAATGGATCCTTCCATTGCCTGACAAATCTGCGGCTCCATTCCGGATACCGGAACAAAATAAGTAAAGATAGCTTTCTGCTCCTTGGAAAGATGGGTAATCGGTTTTCTCTCTCCGATGTTATCCTCATCTGAATCCGGCTCTGCAATCTCCGGAAGTTTCTCCTCCGGCTTTGCATCCTCTGTCTCAGCTTCCGGTTCTAACTGTATCTTCGGTAAGACTTCTTCTGCTATATCGTCCGGCAGTGCAATCTCTGGGAGTTCTTCTTCCGGAGAAAGTTCTGTCATTTCTTCTGTGCCAGCCGGTTCTTCTTCATCGGCAACTGCAATACCTTTTCCTTCCGGAATCTCCATCGCATCTGCTGCACCTGCAGCCGCCTCTCCGCTCTGTCCCGGTACACCGGCAGCTAGGAATTCATCGATTTTCGCATTTGCCTGACTGATGGAATCAATCTGCTGCTGCAAAATATCATTCATATTGGCAACAAGCTGTCCGGCTTCTTCCTCCGGCAGCTTGCCTAAGTATTCTTTTTCTAATAATTCTTTGGAGGTAAGTCCTGCATCCAGCTGCGGAATTACATCTGCAAGACGCTCCATGATATCTCCGGCTTCTGCTAATGCCTTTGCCTTGGCAGATTCTAACTTCTGCTGCTCCGCTTCCTGTAATGCTTTCTCTGCGGCACGCTTGGTCTTCTCCCACTCCTCTAAAATATCCTGTATGCTCATCTGTCCGGTAATCTGTGCTTCTAATGCACTCTTCTCCGGAACTACCATACGCATCTGACCATCATAATCTTCGCCTAACATCTCCTGGAAATTAATTTTCAGGGAGCCATCGATTTCTTCATCGGTTGGGATATCCGCAAAACGCTCTTTCTGTGCTTCTTCATCCTGTGGAAGCTGTAAATAAGGAATTTCTTCTACAATTTTCTTGATTCCCTGCATGGTATCTGCCACTTCTTCCTTCTCTGTGGCATTCATAATCTGCTGCATGCTGCGGGCTAATTCTTCCTGCAGGTTTACCGTATTAAATTTCTCTGCATTGGTGGTTACCGGTTTAATCTGTACCGGCTCCTTGATAATCTCACCGGATTCCAGATAATCCTCCGGCCGCACTTCCACGATTCCGTCCTTCCGTTGTTTAAACTGGCGGTACTTGTCCTCCTGTGCCCGGTTTAATGGCTGATAAAGCATCTTTAATTCCAGTGCTTTCTCTACATATGGACCATCGCCAAACCAGAGAATCAGTTCATCACAGGCATTGATACATTCTTCGCTGCGTCCTGCCTGATGATATAAATATGCCAGTTCAAATGCCCATTTCTCGGTATATTCCTGTTCCTTTAATTCTTCGAGAATCTGAATTAAGACATCCAGACCTGCACCCTTTGCTTTATTCATCTCATAGCGGAGAATATATTTCAAATTATCATGTGGTGCAATCTCTACAAACTCATCATAATATTCCTGTGCTTCATCAAATTCCTTCGTTTTGATGGCAATCTCTGCCAGCTTATAGATAATCATTCGTCCGATAGGAGAACGGTCATATGCCATCAGGAGAATCTCTTTTGCTTCATCATAACGACCAATCTGTGCATAAATATCTCCGGCTTTCATCAGTGCGTTGACATTACGGACCTTTCGCCAGTTGATACTGTCAGCAATTTCAGCAGCTTCTGTATACTGCTTCTTCGCCATCAGATTTTTTATTTCATCTAGTTTTAATTTGTATTCATATTTATCCAAAATATGTCACCTCAATATCTATTTCAAGTAAACTTAAATTCATCTTTTTTCGTCAGGGTATACTGACCCCAATTATTGTTTTAAGTGTACCATAAGGGGTGCCTTCTGTCAAAAATAATCCGAAGAATCATAACATTTTATCTGCTATGATTCTCCGGATTTTTTATTTCTTTACCAGAATTTACTTTTTCTCTTTTTTCTTTAAGGATGGAATATGAAGTTCCTTTTTCTCAGAGGCTTCCTCTACCGGTTCCTCCAAAAGTACGATTTCATTGGTCTTTTCATCGACTTTTTCCAGGCGGATATATTCGTCCGTATCCTCCGGCAGCTTTCGCTTCCGCAGACAGTAATCCACGGTCTTATCAATAATATAATAGATGACTGCGAAGGTCGGAACACCAAGAATCATTCCGCCGATTCCAAAGAGTCCGCCGCCTACCATGATGGCAAATACCACCCAGAAAGAATTCAGTCCGGTGGAATCTCCTAAAATCTTCGGTCCAATAATATTTCCATCTACCTGCTGCAAAATAAATATAAATATCAGGAAATAGATTCCCTTAATCGGGTCTGCCAGTGCGATGATAATAACGCTCGGTATTGCTCCGATAAAAGGGCCAAAGAACGGAATAATATTAGTCAGTCCCACAAATACGGAAACCAGCAGGGTATATGGCATCTTCATAATCAGAAGACAGATATAACACAATACACCGATAATGGCGGAATCCAATAATTTACCGGAAATAAATCCACCGAATATTTCATTGCTCTTCCGGAAGGTGTCAATAATTACATTGCCCCGCACCGGTTTGAAAATGGCATATACAATCTTTTTGGACTGACCGATAAATTTCTCCTTCGTCATCAGCACATAAACAGATACGATAAGTCCGATGACTGCATTCATCAGTACCTTTACCATATTGATTACACCACTTGTAATGGATGTAATGTAAGTCTGGATGTTTGGCAGAAAGGAATCCTTTACCCAGTTTTCAAGGTACGTTACCATATCCATCATGTTCGTTTCTAAGGACTGTATGATTTCATTATCTGAATTTGTCAGTCCATTGAACCAGTCAATAAATGAATCCACCTGCTTTGGCAGGGAATTTACCATTCCAGAAATACTGCTGATTAACTGCGGAATCATCATGGCAAACAGCAGGATTACAATTAATACAAAGACAACTACGGCTCCACCGGTTGCAATACTTCTTGCAATCTTCTTGCACTTCTTCTCTTTCTGCACTCTTGGTTCTAAGAAATGCAGCAAATGCTTTTCAAAGAATTTCATAATTGGATTAATGAGGTATGCAATCACAAGTCCGAAGGTAATCGGCTGTAATACCCTCATTATAGTGTCCCAACCCTTTGAGACACCATTGTACCGGTATATCATAAAGAAAAACATTGTGCAGCAGCAGAACAGTACAAATACCAGCACTGCAAGGCTGATGTACCAGCGCATCTCATGTTCTGTTTTCCCGCTCTTTTTCTTATCTTCTTCCATTCCGTTCTCCTTCTTTTTCCGGATATTATTTTCGGTTATAGTTAATGAGACATCCTTTACGGATAATCTCTCTCTCCTCGTCAGTAAGGTCACCCAAGGTTAATGAGAACTCGGTTAACTGTCCGTCTTTTACAGCATACGCTTTTACTTCCGGAGCTTTCTCTTCTACTGCTTTGCGGATTTCCGGTACAAAGAGATAGTCTCCGTTGGCAAATGGCAGTTCTCCTTCTTTGATGATAAATGGAAGCATACCCCAGTTAATCAGGTTGGAACGATAACGCTTGGTTGCATATTCGTTGGCAATGTTTGCCCAGCCGCCTAATACTTTCTGGCAGGATGCTGCCTGCTCACGGGCAGAACCGTCGCCTGGTTTTACTGCAAAAATGGTACTTCCGATTCCGGTATTCTCTTCATTGATATCCGGGAACTGTGTACGGATTGCATCTACAGCTGCCTTTAATTCCGGCAGCACTGCATATGGTTCTTCGCCTGCTTCTCTTGCTGCTTCTGCCTTCTGTACTTCTTTGGCACGTCCAACGTATGCAGGGTCCTTTCTGGAAAGTGTGAACTCTGCCAGTCCCAGCGGATTAGAACGATAAGAAGATGTCTCTCCGGAAGGAATCAGCTCATCGGTTGTAGTTACCGGATCATGAATCTCGGATACTACCTTTAAGATGAGGTTATCGGTTAATGCTACCATCTTCGGCCAGTCTTTAATGTTTGGTCCCATCTGGATTTCTACGGATGGATCTGCTACACCATGGCTGTCAAAGACACGGTTCTCATATATGGTCTTATCAAAGAAATACTTCGGCTTGCTGAAGTTTACATCCACATCAGTTGCTGCGGTTAAATATCCCTTGTTTGCTGCGGTTGCTGCAATAGAACGGGCATCCATCAATGCTACGGATGCAATCTGGCCGTTCTGTACCTTGGAGCCTTCACGGTTCGGGAAGTTTCTGGTAGAATGCCGGATGGAGAATGCATTGTTAGCAGGTGTATCTCCTGCTCCGAAACATGGTCCGCAGAATGCAGTCTTAACGATTGCTCCTGTCTCCATTAATTTTGCTACAGCTCCGTTTTTCACCAGTTCCATGTAAATCGGGGTACTTGCCGGATATACGCTTAAGGTAAATTCATCCGGTCCGATGCTGCTTCCCGCTAAGATGTCTGCTGCATCACAGATATTTTCAAATCCACCACCGGCACAGCCTGCGATGATTCCCTGGTCTACATATAGTTTTCCATTGCGGACTTTATCCTTAAGATTTAAGTCTACTGCTCCATTGAAGCTTACCTGTGCTTTCTTCTCGCAGTCATCCAAGATGTCCATAAGGTTTGCATTCAGTTCTTCAATGGTATAGGTATTGCTTGGGTGGAATGGCATTGCAATCATTGGACGAATGGTGCTTAAGTCAATTTCAATCATGCCATCATAGTAAGCAACCTGTCCCGGATTTAATTCTTTGTATTCTTCTACTCTTCCGTGAATGTCATAGAATTCTTTCACTTTCTCATCGGTTGCCCAGATAGAGGAAAGACAGGTAGTCTCTGTGGTCATTACATCTACGCCGATACGGTAATCTACGCTTAAGTTTGCAACACCAGGTCCTACGAATTCCATTACTTTATTCTTTACATAGCCATTGGCAAATACTTCACCGATGATTGCCAGTGCGATATCCTGCGGTCCAACGCCTTTTACCGGTTCTCCGGTTAAATATACGGCTACAACGCCCGGCATATTGATATCATAAGTCTGCTCTAAAAGCTGTTTTACAAGCTCCGGTCCACCTTCGCCCATTGCCATGGTTCCCAGTGCTCCGTAACGGGTATGGGAATCAGAACCAAGAATCATTTTTCCGCCGCCTGCAAGCATTTCACGGGCAAACTGGTGAATAACCGCCTGATGAGGTGGTACATAGATTCCGCCGTATTTCTTTGCACAGGTCAGTCCAAACATGTGGTCATCTTCGTTGATGGTTCCACCGACTGCACAAAGGCTGTTATGACAGTTGGTCAGTACATAAGGAATTGGAAACTTTTCCAGTCCGGATGCTCTGGCTGTCTGGATAATTCCAACATATGTAATGTCATGGGAAGTCAGCTTATCAAATTTGATTTTCAGCTTCTCCATGCTGCCAGATGTGTTGTGGTCCTTTAAAATACCGTATGCAATGGTATTTTTTGCTGCTTCTTCTTTGCTTACCGCAGTGCCTGTCATGGATGCAATAGCTGCGGATGCTTCGCTATTGTCTTCTACTACGGTACATCCGTTTACGAGATATGCCCCTGTCTCATGTAACTTCATGAATGTTTCCTCCTGTTTTCTGAACTGATTACTATTTTATACCTCTTCCTATATAGGAAGAAATCGGCGGGGAAAAAGCCACCGCCGATACTCTTTTTCTAATTCGTTATTATAAAGAAACGTCTGTTAAAAATCAACCCTTTTCAAGGATTCCCCACGGTTTGCAAGGTTCCTTATTATGCCAGCGGAAAGGTAATGGTAACAGAGAATAAATCACCGTCCAGAGTTACTTCAAAGGTTCCGCCCATAATCGTGGTAAGATTCTGGGCAATGGAAAGTCCCAGTCCGCTTCCTTCCGTGGTTCTGGATTCATCTCCTCTTGCAAAACGCTCTGTCAGCTCTGCCGCACTTCCATGCAGTGGCTGCTCGGAAATATTTTTAATAGAGAAGATTACCTTCTGCTCCGATGTCTCCATGGTCACATAGACTCTGGTATGTGCCATGGCATATTTTGCCACATTGTTATAAAGG
>ENA-OYAN01000208-OYAN01000208.1-human-gut-metagenome-genome-assembly--contig:-NODE-208-length-9171-cov-4.914546_pt1 | contig 9171 bp, 9 predicted proteins | sample MGYA00244519_ERZ652823 | MGnify/ENA primary metagenome ERZ652823 (study PRJEB26926, sample SAMN06164814) | human gut metagenome | biome: ENVO:00009003; feature: ENVO:2100002; material: ENVO:00002003... | reverse complement strand
ACAAAGACCTGCCCATTCTGCTGATTGCCGGTGACGGCGACCCGGTGGGCGGCTACGGCAGCGGCGTGCGCAAGGTCTGGGCCATGCTGGGCGACGCCGGTGTCAACGACCTGACCTGCCAGATTTTTGAGGGCGGCCGCCACGAACTGCACAACGAGACCAACCGCGACGAGGTCTTTGACTACGTGCTGACCTGGATTGAAGATCACATTTAAACCACGCTGTATCGCATCCTCCGCCACATTGGCGGAGGATTTTTATTTTTCCTCTTGACAAATCCATATTGCAGTCGTATCATTGTATTAGGTTCTTAACACAATGATACAGCAAAGGAGCCGCCGTTATGAACTGGAACATCACAGCAGGCCGCCCGGTCTACGTGCAGCTTGTGGAACAGCTTGAGCTTGCGCTGGTGGCAGGGGAGTTCCCGCCCGGCAGCCGCATCCCGCCTGTGCGGGAGCTGGCCGCCGACGCGGGCGTCAATCCCAACACGATGCAGCGTGCCTTGCAAGAATTGGAAAGCCGCGGCCTGCTGCAGGCCCAGCGCACGGCAGGCCGCACCGTGACCGCCGATGACGCCGCGCTACACGCCCTGCGCCGCCGCCGCGCCCAAACGCTGGCAGGGGAGTTCCTGCACCAGATGCACGCCCTGGGACTGACCGAAACCGAAATTGAAACGCTGCTGCGCGAAACTGCACAGCAGCAGACAGAGGAGTAAACCATGGATGCTATTTATGAGGTACACGGCCTGACCAAACGGTATGGCCGCACCACCGCCTTGGACGGCGCAGAGTTTTCCGTCACGCCCGGCAAGCTGGTCGGGCTGCTGGGCCCCAACGGCAGCGGCAAAACCACACTGCTTAAAATCTCTGCCGGGCTGCTTACGCCCACAGCGGGCAGTGTGCTGGTCGATAAGACCCCCGTCGGTGTCTACACCAAGGCTGTCACCAGCTATCTGCCGGATCGGATGGCCTTGCCTACTGAGTTCACAGCCGCTGACGCCGTGAGCCTGTACAATGACTTTTTCCCCGATTTTGACAAGGCCAAGGCCGACGCCATGCTGGCTGACCTGCGCATCCAAGCTCACGACAAAATCGGTGCCATGAGCAAGGGGACGCAGGAGAAAATGCAGCTCTGCTTGACCATGAGCCGCGCCGCCAAGCTCTACCTGCTGGATGAACCCTTAGGCGGCGTTGACCCCGCTGCCCGCGACTACATTTTGCAGACGATCCTTCACAATTACAGCGAGGACGCCGCGCTGGTCCTGTCCACCCACCTGATTGGCGACATTGAAAAGGTGCTGGATGAGGTAATTTTCCTGCAAAACGGCAAGGTCTTTCAACAGGCCGCCGTTGACGAGCTGCGCGAGGAAACAGGCATGAGCGTTGATGCATACTTCCGGGAGGTCTACAAATGCTGACAAATTTATTGAAATACGAGTTCAAGGCCACGGGCCGCGTTGTCCTGCCGATTGCAAGCGGTGTGCTGGTGCTGAACATTTTCACCGGTATCCTGAGCCATTTTATCCAGAATACCTCTGACAGATTTCCGCTGGCCGGGCTGGCCCTGGTGTTGCTGAATCTGGCAGCGCTCGTCAGCCTGCTGGTAGTACTGGCGGTCTGCTTCTTTATGGAAGTGCAGCAATTTTACCGCCTGCTGGGCGACCGCGGCTACCTGATGCTGGCCCTGCCCGTGCAGCCCTGGAAGCATATTGCCGCCAAGGTTATTTGCGGCACGGCGTGGACCGTGTTCGGTATGTTATTTTCTTCCGTCTGCGGTGCGCTGCTTACAGGCGATTTTTCATTCAGCGCCCCTCATGCTGAGGATTTTGCCATCTGGGCTGTGATGGTGCTTATCGTTCTGGCCCTGATTGCGGGGGGCCTGCTGCACACCTACCTGGCCTGTGCTTTCGCCGGGCAGTTCACCCAGCAGCGCATGCTTATCAGCATCGCCGCTTACTTCGTCATCGGTTTTGCCGGGCAGATGGCGGCACTGGTAACTGCGTTTTTCGTTGCCCTCTATGGATACAAATATTTCAGCAATATAAATTTCAGCAGTGCACCGTTCATTTTTAGCTATGACAACAGTCTACCTTTCCTGCTGCTTTCCATGCTGGCCGTCTTTGCGCTCATCGCCCTCGTCGATGCCCTTATGTGGGCACTGACCCAGTGGTTTATGACCAAGCGGCTGAATCTGGCGTAATTACAGAAAGTCCCGGATGCGCTCTGCGTCTTTCATGCCTTTGCTGTACAGTTTTTTCAGCGCCTCCTGGTCGCGGGTCAGCGTCTTGACGCCGCAGGTGTCGTCTGGCGCAATAATAAGCACCTTGCCCTCGGCGGCCAGCTTTTGGGCCAACGCAATACCTTCGTTATAATGCTGCGCCCGCAGGGCCAGCTGTTCGGCGGCGTGGGGGTATTTTCGGTGGATGACCCGCGCCAACTTACGGTCCGTGCCATCCGCGCGGATGGTGCCCATTGGCTTTGTCAGAATCAGCACAACCTTGTCGCAGCCGTCCGCAAAAGCCTTTTGCAAAGGGATCGTATCACCCAGCGCACCGTCATAATAAGGCACGCCGCCAATCTCAATAGGCTTGCACGCCACCGGGATGCAGCAGGATGCCATCAGCACGCGGTAGTCGTCCTGACGCATATCGCCGCGTGTAAAGTACTTCGGCTTGCCAGTTGTGGCGTCTGTGGCGATCATGTACCACTCCATCGGATTAGCCGTCATCCTTTCAAAATCCAGCGGGTTTTCACATTCGCGGTTACTCAATGTGCCGTAGATATATTGCAGGTTCAAAAACGACCCGCCGTGCAGCATATTTCCTGCGCCCATATATTCTTTGCGCATGGAGTATTCCTCATAGAACAGATAGTTCCGCCCGCGCTGGCTGCTTAAATAGGAGGCGAGGTTAGCGCTTCCTGCCGAAATGCCGATGCCGTAATCAAATTGTACGCCGTTGTCCATGCACCAGTCAAACACGCCCGCCGCATAGATGCCGCGCAGACCGCCACCTACATCGATGACTCCGATTTTTTCCATACAATAACCCCTCTTTCTACTCTCAAAAGTATACCACCCCCGCTGCCGCAAATCACCGGACAATCCAGGGCAAATGTATTGACTTTTGGTGTGAAAGCGCGTATATTCAATTTACAGACCATTAGTCTGTAAAAAGGAGTGTATCCTATGTCGCGCAACAAATATCCGGAGCAAACCGTAGAAAAAATCCTTGACGCTGCCGCGTGCCTGTTTGCCCAAAAGGGCTATACCCACACCACCTTGCAGGATGTCATTGACGAAACAGGACTTTCCAAGGGAGCCGTGTACCACCACTTTAAATCCAAAGAGGAAATTGCCGCCAAGGTGGGCGACCGCATGGGGGCGGAGTTTACGGCCACGCTGGCCCATATCCGCGACGACGACGCCATGACCGGGCTGCAAAAATTGCAGGCCGTCTTTGCCGCGTCGCTATTGCCGCAGCGCCAGCAAGCGCTGGGCCGCGCACTGCCGCGCCTTTGGGATGACCCTCAGTTTCTTTCCATTGAACTGCACGATTTGTTGGAAAAGACTATTCCCATTTACATAACACCGATGATTCAGCAGGGAACAACCGACGGCAGTATCCACACCGCGGACGCCGCTGCATTGGGGGAAGCCCTGTTTTTACTGGCAGACCTCTGGCTCCACCCGCTGACGCGCCCTACCACGCCAGACCAGCAACGGGCACGGTGCGCGGTGTTCCGCCAGGTAACGCAGGGGATTGGGCTGGATCTGCTGACCGAGGAACAGAGTGCGCAGATGGTGAAGATGTGCGAGGAATAAGGTAAAAACCTGCATTTGGCGGCTTGCACCGCCAATTTTATTTCGTATTTACAAACCGCCGGTCGGTTTATATAAAACAGTCTTCACAAAAACAGGAGACACACCCATGAACACTACCTTTTATAGATTACTTATCTGCCAAATCGTTACGCTGTTCGCCAATGCGGCACTGCGGTTTGCGCTGCCGCTGTACCTGCTGCGCAAGACCGGTTCCGCTGCGCTGTACGGCGGCATCACGGCGGCGGCCCTGGTGCCGATGCTGGCGGGCACACTGTATGGGGGCATTCTGGCAGACAGCTGCCTCAAGCAAACGCTGCTGGCCGTTTTAAATTTCATCACTGCGCTGGGCCTGCTGGCCGCCGCAATCTGTTTCCGTCAAATCCCATCAACCGCCGTCGTATTGGGCACACTCTGCCTTTTGTACGCCGCCGAAGGTCTGTTCCAGCCCGCTGTACAGGCCAGTCTGCCGTTGTTGCTGCGTGGCCCGGCACTTACGCAGGGGAACGCCGCCATACAGCTCGCCGACACCATTGATGAACTGCTCGGTCCCTTGCTGGGCAGTCTGCTGCTGCAGGCAGTAGGGCTGCGTACATTGCTGATTTTCTGTGCGGTATGCCTGGCTGCAACGGCGCTATTTTTCCAAACGCTGCCCATCCCACAGCCAACACGCCAACCGCCTGCAGCTCCCGGGCAGCGGGCTGCCGTCGGCCCACTGCTGCGCCACGATCCGCAGCTGTTCGGCATGGTCGGTGTGCTGGCGCTGCTCAACCTGGCCGTTGTTCCGGCAATCACGGTCGGCGTACCCATCCTCGTTATTCAATATCTGGCGCTGCCTGACCGAGCACTGGCGTTCACCCAATCTGCCATGAGTGCGGGCGGTCTTTTGGGCGGTGTTCTGGCGGGGGCCTTGGCCGGGCGGCAGCACGGCAGGCAGAAAATGCTGACGCTCTGGTGCATCAGCGCCGTGTGCGCTCTGCTGGGGGCCGCAGCGCTGCCCGGCGTGCCGTCCACCGTCAGCTATGGGGCGGTAACGTTTCTGGCATTTTGCCAGATGGCCGCCGCCGTGCCGTTTCAAATCGACCTTGTCAGCAGCTTGCAAGCCCAGGTGCCAGCGGCGCAGGTGGGCCGCTGCATGAGCTTTGTCACCTTCGCCATCTGCCTGACCCAACCCGCCGGGCAGGCACTGTACGGCCTTGCTTATGACCGCTTTGCCGCGCAGCCCTTTCTGGTGCCGCTGCTGGCCGCCGCGGCATCCATTGCAATAAACATTGCCGCAGCGCGTTTTTTCTGCAACAAAGGTAATTTTACGAAGTCATGAACACTTTTTTACAAAATCATGAAAAAGTTTTTATTGACAAACATTCTCCATGCCGTATAATGTATCTTGTGTGTGCATCTAAGGGTAAATTTTTTCTGCCCTGACACATTGGCGTTGTATGTGCTGCTTGCAGCGGACTTTGCAAAACAAAGACCGTGTAACAAACCTTTGCGGGGCGGCATAATTGGCGCTGACTCGTCAAGGACTTTGTGCCGACCTAAGGAAGAAACGGCGCGCGAAGAAGCCCTGTAACGGGAAATTCCGCAAAGGGGGATGCAATGAAAATGAATGAAAATCTGATCGTATCTCTGAAAGACATTGTTGTCGATTTCGATGGGCAAAAGGTTTTGGACGGCCTTTCGCTGGACATCCACGACAAAGAGTTTGTCACTTTCCTCGGCCCTTCGGGCTGCGGCAAGACGACGACCCTGCGTGTGATTGCCGGTTTTGTCACCCCGAAATCGGGCAATGTCTTTTTTGATGGCAAGGACATCGCCAATATGCCGCCGTACAAACGGCCGGTGAACACGGTGTTTCAGAAGTATGCGCTGTTCCCGCACCTGAACGTGTTTGAGAACGTCGCCTTCGGCCTGCGCCTGAAAAAAATGGCAGAGGATGAAATCCGCCCGAAAGTACTGGAAATGCTTGAGACCGTCGGCCTGAAAGGCTTTGAGCGCCGCAGCATCCATCAGCTTTCCGGCGGCCAGCAGCAGCGCGTGGCCATTGCCCGCAGCCTGGTCAACCAGCCCCGCGTCCTGCTGCTCGACGAGCCTCTCGGCGCCCTTGACCTCAAGCTGCGAAAAGAGATGCAGCTGGAACTGAAACGCCTGCAGCGCGAAATGAACATTACCTTCGTCTACGTCACCCATGACCAGGAGGAAGCGCTGACCATGTCGGACACCGTCGTGGTCATGTCCGGCGGCAAGATCCAGCAGATCGGCTCCCCCCAGGATATCTATAACGAACCCAAGAACGCTTTTGTGGCCCGCTTTATCGGTGACTCCAACATCGTGGACGGCGTCATGCTGCGCGACTTCTATGTCAATTTCGGTGGGCATGACTTTACCTGCGTGGACCGCGGCTTCAAGCCCAACGAGCCTGTGCAGGTCGTCATCCGCCCCGAGGACGTGCAGATCGTGCCGCCTTCCGTCGGTATGCTGACCGGCCTTGTGCGTGAGGTCATCTTCAAGGGCGTTCACTTTGAAATGCATGTCGATGTGGAAGGGTATGAGTGGATCATCCATTCTACACAGGCCAGCCAGCCCGGCGAGCTTATCGGCATGAACATCGGCCCGGACGAAATTCATATCATGAAGCGTTCGGAGGTGTGATAGATGCTCAAATCCAAAACCTCCCGCTGGCTGGCAGGGCCGTATCTGCTCTGGATGGCCATTTTCACTGTCGTACCGCTGGTCATCGTCGTCTGGTACGCCATGACGACCACCGACGGGCAGTTCACCCTTGACAACCTGACCCAGATTGGCCGGTATTCCAGCGTGTTTGCCCGCAGCCTGATTCTGGCCGCCATTTCCACGGTAGTCTGCCTGGTCATGGCGTTCCCGGTCGGGTATTTTCTCTCCCGCCTGCGCGCCAACAAGCAGCATATCATGCTCATGCTTATTATGCTGCCCATGTGGATGAACTTCCTGCTGCGCACCTACGCATGGATGACCCTGCTTGAGAAAAACGGCCTTATCAACAAATTCTTCGGTCTGTTCGGCCTTGGCCCCTTCAACATGATCAATACCTCCGGCGCGGTCGTGCTGGGCATGGTCTACAACTATCTGCCCTTCATGATTCTGCCCATCTACACGGCCATGACGAAGATCGATGATTCCATCGTCGAGGCCGCGCAGGATCTGGGCTGCAACGTCTGGCAGATTTTGTTCCGCGTGCTCGTACCGCTGACCGGCCCCGGCATTGCCACCGGCATTACCCAGGTGTTCGTGCCCGCCGTCTCCACCTTTATTATCAGCCGTATGCTGGGCGGCGGCTCCAACCTGCTGATCGGCGACTTGATCGAGCTGCAGTTCCTCGGCAACTCCTACAACCTGAACCTCGGCTCTGCCATGAGCCTGGTGCTGATGGTCATTGTCCTGCTCTGCATGAGCTTCACTTCGAGCTTCGACGAGTCCGAGATGGAAGGAGTGATGTGACATGGCGAAAAAACATTCCGCGCTGCTCATGCGCACCTACGTCATTCTGGTGTTTTGCTTTATGTACCTGCCCATCGCGGTCATGATTGCATTCAGCTTTAACGAGAGCAAATCCCGCTCCAATTTCACCGGCTTCACGCTGGGCTGGTACAAGAGCCTGTTCCACAACGAGATGATTTTGTCGGCCCTGGGGCTCAGCCTGGTGCTGGCACTGGTTTCCAGCGTCATCGCCACGGTGCTGGGCACGCTGGCGACTATCGGTATCAACTCGATGTCCCGCCGCAGCCAGCTCATCATCAACAACATCAGCTATGTGCCGGTCGTCAACCCGGAGATCATCACCGGCGTTTCGCTGATGCTGCTCTTCGTCATGGCGCAGAGCTTCGGCATCGGCGGCGAGAGCGGCATCTTCGGCTGGCCCACGCTGCTGATTGCTCACATTACCTTTAACATCCCTTACGTTATCTTTAATGTAGGCCCCAAGCTGCGCCAGCTTGACCCGAGTTTGTACAACGCCGCGCTGGACCTTGGCTGCACGCCGCGCCAGGCATTCTCCAAGGTCATCATGCCGCAGCTGTCCCCGGCAATTCTGTCGGCGTTCCTCATCTGCCTGACCTACTCCATCGACGATTTCATGATTTCCTACTTCAACTCCGGCACGATGCAAACGCTGCCCATCGCCATCTACTCGATGACCCGCAAAAAGGTCAGCCCCGAGATTAACGCCCTGTCGGCAGTCATGTTCTGCGTCATTCTGGCAATCATCCTGATTTCCAACGCCGCGGATTCCCGCGCCTACCGCCGCAACCAGAACGCCATCCGTAAGGCCATGCAGGACGAAGGGGGGCGCTGAAGATGAACTGGAAAAAACTTTCTGCTACCGCAATGGCAGCCCTGACTGTCACGATAATAAGTGCTGCCCCGGTGTGGGCCGCCGAGGATATCCCCGTCAACGACGACATTTCCGTCTCCGGCGACTACGATTGGACCCGCTTTGCGGACGACCACATCACACTGAATGTCTACAACAACGGCCTGTACATTTCTGATGGCTCGGACGAGAGCGTGAACGTCCTCTCCGCGTTTGAGGAACTGACCGGCATCAAGGTCAACTACACGACCTACGACTCCAACGAGAGCCTGTACGCCAAGCTGAAATCCGGCGGCGTGTCCTACGACGTCATTTTTCCCTCCGACTACATGGTGGGCAAAATGGCGAAGGAGGGGATGCTGGCCGAGCTGAACATGGACAACATCCCGAACTTTGCCGGCATCGGTGAAGAATACCTGGACCGCAGCTTTGACCCCGGCAATAAGTACAGCGTGCCCTATATGTGGGGCACGACCGGCCTTGTCTACAACACGACGATGGTCGAGGAGCCGCCCACAAAATGGGCCGACATGTGGGATGTGGAGTACACCAACAATGTGCTGATGTTCAACAACTCCCGTGACGCTTACGCCATCGCTGCCAAGACGATTGGCCTGTCGATGAACCCTCAGTCGGTGGACGAGATTACCGCCATCACCGACGCGCTGAAAAAGCAGAAGAACATCGTGCAGGCCTACGTCATGGATGAGGTCTTTGACAAGATGGAGGGCGGCGAGGCCGCCATGGCACCCTATTACGCGGGCGATGCCATCACGATGATCGACGAGAACCCCGACCTGGCGTTTGTCCACCCGGAAGAGGGCGTCAACTTCTTCATCGACAGTATGTGCATTCCGGCCAATGCCAAGCATCAGGAAGCCGCCGAAATGTTCATCAACTATCTTTGTGAGCCGGACGTCGGCCTGGCAAACGCTGACTTCATCGGTTATTCCACCCCCATCACGGCCGTGTGGGAAATGCTGGACGATGATTTGAAGTAC
>ENA-OYAN01000187-OYAN01000187.1-human-gut-metagenome-genome-assembly--contig:-NODE-187-length-9546-cov-11.548836_pt1 | contig 9546 bp, 7 predicted proteins | sample MGYA00244519_ERZ652823 | MGnify/ENA primary metagenome ERZ652823 (study PRJEB26926, sample SAMN06164814) | human gut metagenome | biome: ENVO:00009003; feature: ENVO:2100002; material: ENVO:00002003... | reverse complement strand
TCCATTTCTGGTTTACGGAGGCAAGCTTTTTTCTGCCTGCCCCCCAGAAATATCCAGACCATTTTATAATCTGAGTACCCATACCAGATGGGTAACTCATTTTTCCTTTTCCAAGAATGTTATATTCCTGATATGCTGTTTCTCTTTTTACATCAACATCATCTTTTGGCATCGAAGGGAACTGGAACTTCGATGCCGAATTATGCAATTCTTTTAATATCGCCCCCATGTTCCCTCCTTATGTTGTAACAGGTGTATTCTCATAAGCTTCACTGAGCATTGTTGCAATTTCGCTTCCAAGATCGTCAGCCAGCTCCTTGATGTGAGCTTTAATGAGCCGAATAACATCACTGTCATTTGTATCTGATATATTGAACTGCGGGGAGAGGTTAACCTGTACCACAACGCCAGATTTGTCTGACACTACATTCGTTGGCACAGTTTCTTTCTCTGTTTTTTCAGAATCTTGTGAACTGGAATCTGTGTCGAAATAAGGTGTCGTGTTTGATACTTCTTTGCCAACGATTCCTCCGCTCGCATGTGCTGATATCTCATCATCAGGACCAAGAACTCCCAGTGTCCGTCCTGCGGATTTCCACAATTCAATACCTCTCTGTCGTCTGGCCGGCACCGTAGGAATGATATACTCCAATCCTTCCTCACCTACCCACGACAGCTCAGCTCCATTCAGTCCGACTTCACCGCCCTCTGCGTGCCCAGCTATAGTAGCCGATACAGATGATCCGCTACTTGAGGTGGAAATGCTAGCTGATGGATTCGTGATATGCCAGTTCAGCGTAACTGCAACATCTGCAGAGGCTGTGAAGCCCTGTGCGAATGTGCTTTGTACCTGTCCGGCACATTCCGAATAAATCGCTGCTGCATTGTTGGTCTGGTCGAGTGTGACATCAACATGTCCGTCTGCTGGGATTGTCTCCGAGAAAGCAGATACTACATCAGCTGTTGCGAGAGAATAAATCTCAGCCGCATTATTGGACTGATCTAACGTGATGCTCGCATGACCATTGGCCGGAACATCACTTACTGCGCTCTCAATATCTGCTGTTACCTGCTCCACAACGCCAGAAGTGTCTGTTGTCGTGCCTGAGAAGGTAACATTTGCACTGCCTTCAACTGGTACATCTCCTACAGCACCTTTTGCATCTTCTTCCGCCTGTGCCTGCATTCCGGAGGTATCGGTCGTTGTATTTGTGACATTTACATTTGCAGATGCTTCCTGCTCAATAGGCTCTGTTTCCGTTTCATCTGCTGCCTGTTCGGTTGCAGACTGCATGCCAGATGTATCCACCGTTACCAGTTCTGATGGGATAGTAACAGATGCGCCTGCCTGCACTTCAATTCCATTTGCCGCAAGTGTCCCGGATTCCATGCCGAGAGCTGCCTCAATCTGAGCCGCCGCTGTATCGGAATCCACTTCTACATCTGCCAGATCAACTTTGACTCCTTCTGCTGTCACAGACATTTCTGCTCCTTCTGCATCCAGAGCCGACATAGCCTGCTCGATAGCAGCCTGAGCCTTGTCTCCGTCAACTTCTGCAGTCAACGTATCCATGGAAATAGTCAGTTCCTGGTCTGGGTGAATAACATACGGGCTTTCGATACCATTCTGTTCTGCAATGGTCTGCCAGTCAATTCCAAGAGCGTTGCCAATTTCCCACAGGCAATCGCCTTGATCAACCTTAATCTTTACATGATCAGCGGTAACCTCCTGTGTTTCACCCAAGTCACCAAGAGCTTCATTCAGCTTTGAAGTCCATGCATCTTTGTCAATATCAACGTCTCCATCAACAGAAGCTTTCAGTCCTTCAAGTGTCACATCTTCAGTTGTAGTCTCTGCCGCCGCCCTGTCAATCGCTTCTGCAAGTTCAGGAGGCAACTGACTGCGGACCGTTTCATACATTGGATTGCTCGGATCCGTAAGTGATGCTTTTAATTCATCACTTCCATTCTTCCAGATCTGATTAGCATAGTTCTGCCATGTTGCAGACGTATCGCCAGCAGCTGCTCCAACCTCAATAGCATCATTAAATGAATCCATAAGGCTTTGCGGAACTGCTTTCCCCGCTTCCCGGTAATCGTCAATTAGGCCCTGCATCTGTGTTACATCAGGTTTCATGCTCTCATACATGGTACTCAAGGCATTCTGTGTAGCATCAGTTGTAATTCCTAATGTTTTTCCATTGCCAAGTTCGTTGAATCCGTACATCAATGCGCTGGTCATAGCGGATGTATCTCCGCTCTCTAATTGTTTCTGTGCTGAATCAATAGAAAACTGCGTATTTTCCGCAAGGCTCTGCCTGTTGCTCTGAATCTTCTCAGCATATGCAGAATTCAAAGTGTTCGAACCAAGCTGTAAGCTCTTCGACAGTTCACTTCCTTCCTGCCCTTTTACATACCAACCAGTCATTTCGTGATACTGCTTATTCTGAGCAGATGTGATTCTTCCGGCTGATTGCATGGAATTAAGCTCTGAATACCACTGCTCAACATCTGCCTGTACGCTTTCCTTTGCCGATTGCCTCTGATCTCTCATTGCTCCCAGCAAGTCAGTGAATGAGCCACTTTCCAGATCAGCTGCATTCAAGCTCCCGTATTCCTGATTTATCCAGTCCCATTTTGCCTGTGCTTCCGATTCCTTCCACCGGGCAGTTATGCTGTTCATTTTTTCCTGTAAAGCACTGATGGCGCCTTCTTCATCTGCATCTATGATTCCATCTTTCAGTGCCTCAGAGACCTTTTGTGATAACTGGCTAGATAATCCATCCAATTCAACATAATCCGCTGTAGCCCATTTCTCGATGTTCTGGGCTAATGTCTGTCCCTCTTCCGTACCTCCGAGATACGTCTGAACGTGGATATGCGCTGCAAATGTCCGGCTTTCCAGTTCTTCAATCTTGCTCTTAACAAAAGTTTCGATATTACTTGTGTAATCTTCCTGTTCTTCTGTCGTAAGTTTAATACCAACTCTGCTCTTAAACTCCAGAACGTCATTGGATTCCAGTGCCTTCTGAGCATCTTCTCGAAGCTTATCAGCGTTCTTTACCTCATTTAAGGCAACTTCCACATTGGCCAGGTACTTCTGATCAAGAATTCCAGAAGCAATGTCCTGCACTTCCTGAGCTGATAGTTTGATGTTTCCAAAATGTTCTTCCAGATTACTGCTCAAAGCTTTCTGGTTATAGTTGTCTACTGCAACACCAATTCCAACCACTGCCGCTGTTACTGCTGCTGCCGCAAGTCCGAATTTCGCCGCTGTCGGAACCATTGCTCCCAGATCACTTATGAACGCTCCAACACTTGGCGCCGTCTGTGCTGCAAGTCCAATGCTTTTAATAGCATTTCCGATAGGCTGTAAGGTGGTCGCAATATTCTTTGCATTTCCAAGAAGCCCAGTTGCTCCTTTAGCGATCAGCATAGAGCTGAGCACAGAAGAAAGGCCTGCTTTCTTTCCTCCCGGAAGAATAGCAGACGCGCTAGAGAATAATGTTCCGAGGCCGGAAGAAATCAGATGTTTCCCATCTCCGCCAATCCAGTCGGCAAAAGGCTGACCGATAAGAGTATCCCATGCAATATCCATCTTTCCGAACATATCCGCATTCTGCCACTCATCAGATGCCGTCATGGTCCCGATAACTGTCTTCATGTGTGCTGCTTTTTTGTCCACAGTGTCCATAAAATCATTCAGAGCAACCGTCACAGCCGGCATTGCATCTGTAATGGAATCAACGAATCCTCTGACATAAGGAGTAAGTCTCTGTCCAAAACTGTTCTGAACGCCCTCTACAGCCGACTGCATAAGAGTCATGGAGCCTGCTAGGTTGTCCAACATAGTGTCAGCCATATCCTGCGCTGCATCTTTTGAATTTCCGATTGCATTGGAAAGATCGTTATAGTCCTGTTCTGAAGCATTGATGATAGCAAGCATACCGCTCATAGCTTCTTTTCCGAAAATGGTGGATGCCGCCGCTGTCTGTTCAGTTTCAGAAAGACCTCCTAAACTGCTTCGCAAATTATCCATGACACCTTTCAGTGTTTTCATGTTTCCTGAGCTGTCGGTCAGGCTAATACCATATTTGTCCATAGCCTCTGCCATGCTGTTAGTTGGTGCTGCCATGTTAGCCAGGGATGTCTTCAAGGCTGTACCGGCCATGCTTCCTTTAATTGAACTGTTAGCCATAAGTCCTAATGCCAAAGAAGTATCTTCGACGCTATATTTCATGGCTCCTGCTACCGGAGCAACATATTTGAATGATTCACCCAGCATGCCTACGTTTGTATTCGAGCTAGCGGACGCCTTTGCAAGGACATCCGAGAAATGCCCGGCATCTTTTGCTTTCAGTCCAAAAGCTGTCAAAGCATCCGTAACAATATCCGAGGTGCTTGCCAGATCTTCGCCGGAAGCTGCTGCCAGGCTCATAATACCGGATATACCAGCGGTCATTTGTTCTGGTTTCCAACCTGCCATAGCCATGTAATTAAATGCCTGAGCCGCTTCAGTAGCAGTAAACTTCGTAGTTGCGCCCATTTCCTGTGCTTTTGCGGTCAGATCATCAAACTCTTTCCCTGCAGCGCCAGATATAGCCTGGACCTGCGACATCATACTCTCAAACCCTTTGTATGTATTCACAGTATCAGCCAGTCCTGCGCTCACTCCAAGGAATGTTGCGCCCTGTGCTATTGGATTCTTTGCAGCGTTTAAAACCGCTCCCATTGGGGCAGTAGCGGCATCTACTATACTCATAGTTGCCGTAAATACGCTTCCGTCCCAGGCTGATGCTTTATCCATCACATCATCAATGATCGGACTTGCATTATCATCTGCACCCAGTTCCGCTGTCCCGGAAGTTCCATCGAATGTGGCCACTGCATCTTCAGCGCTTCGGATTATCTGCGTGGCTGTATCGTCAGCTTCCACTGAGGCCACAGCCACTTCACCATTCAAGGCAGCTAAAGCATCCTCCACATCCATAATCTGCATCGTAGCATTGTCGTCCGCAGTAAGCTCTACTACCGCTTCATTTCCGTTTAGAACAGACAGTGAATCTCCAACACTATTTACCACCCCGGTGGCATTATCATCCGCCCCCAGTTCTACATCAGCGCTTGTTCCGTCAAGGGTTACTGCTGCATCCTCGACACCAGATATTTCAGCAGTAGCATTGTCGTTTGCTCCTATCTCAATATCTGCTGAAATTCCTCCTACTCTTTCAGCTGCATCTTCGACTCTTGAAAGAACCGGAGTGGCATTGTCATCTGCCGAAACTTCAATAGAATGCTCACGTCCAAGCGTTCGGTCTACTCGCTCTGCTGTTTGTTCAATTCCTCTGGTTTTTAATCCAGATGAGAGGATCCGATTTACCTTCTGGGCGGCAGTGGCCAGGGTGTTCATCTTATTCGTGATATTTGATAGGCCAGGGTCTGTATTATCATTCACAGATACAGGAATCTCAATTCTAATTGTTTCTCCCATTTACCATGTCACCCCTTTTTCGTATTCGCCTCGATCCATAGCCTGGTTGAAGCAAAAAGAAAAGCCCTCTCTCCAGAGGGCAGACTCATTACTTCACTTGGCAATAAACCTTGGCGTTGAAATATGTGGTGGAGCAATGTTGACTTCCCACCGGCCATAATCAGTTTTTTGCAGTTTCAGCCTTCAGTTCTTCATTGTTGAAGCCATTAACATCATCAATGATATCCATAATGCGGTCTTTTTCTCCCGGAAGGAGAACAGCGTCAATTACATCGAGAGCATTGATAATGCAGATGCCTTTTGCATCCAGACCCTTTTTGACAGCAGGATTATCCCACAGTTTGGCTTTGTCTTCTTCTGTAGTGGAGTTGTAAATCAGAGAAGCCCTGTACTTTGGCATATCCAGTTCGTCCGCAACCCGGATGCCCTGGCGGCGATTCTTGGTATATTTCGTATATTTCTTACGAATATCTCTTAACATTTCATCAGTAAGTGAATGAATGCTGAAGGAGAAATACCTTCGTTCATTACGGATGATATCGATCTTCTTGGTATCGTTTGCTGCATCATCTGCTGCTGCCAATAATCCTTCCAGATAATCATCTTCATTTGCAAGGATAGTTTCTCTTTTCTCTTCCTCTGTTAATTCCGGATCCATAAAATCTTTATTCATTTCTTTTCCTCCTGTTAAAAACGAGGGACTGATACGCAGCCCCTCTTAATAGAAATCAGATTGTCAGTGTGCTTTTGTTTTCAACCTTGCCGTTGCAATGCAGGGCAAAAGCTCTTTTCAGTACATCTCCAGTAGATACATTCTGGATATCGCTGTCTCCGGAAAGGATACACTCTCTGTAGGTCACACGTTCCTGTGATCCATTTCTTCCTTCGATAACTCCTGTAAACATCAGAACAGGAGATTCTCCGTTTGCAATAGCATTGATAACCGCATTAAACAGCTCGCCATCAAGAACTACGATTTCGGAAATATTTACGGTAACTCCTACGGTTCCATTAACCTCAAGCTCTCTGTTCTGGCCAAGAGGCGCATATTTGTAGTTATTAAATGAACCTTTAGTAGTGAAACTTTCAACCTGTGCAAATGGTTTTCCAGCAGAGTTATAAAGCATCGCATCTTTGCCGGATCTGCTGTGTCTGGCATCAGTAGCCGCACTCTTATTCAGCATTATTTATTCCCCCTTTTCTTATTCTCCAGATGCAGCAACAATAGTGCTGAACTGGAAGTAGTAATTCAGATAGATGTGCTCTGCAGAATCCAGATCGATCACTTCGATATCAAATCCACAGGTGTCTCCATCAGTAGTAACAGTTGTAGATTCAGTTACATTACCGTACTGGATCTTTCCTTCTGCTTCCATGGCATTGCAGATACCCTGGATAGCTGCCATGATAGTGGCTCTTCCGTTTGTATCGTTATCAACCTTTCCAACCAGTGCGTCAGCTGCTGCATTTGCTCTGTTCAGAAGTTCATAACGGGTCTTTGTTCTACGGATTTTCTTCCATCCGCTGTCGTGGTTGGCATCCGGATGAACCAAGGTATTAACACCATTGTCAAGCCATACGGCCCCATCAGAAGCCGTAGAGAGGACCAGGCAGCCTTTTTCTTCAGCTACTTCCATCTCTGTATTTGTAAGGATTTCATTCAGAACGCTGTATCTGCTAAGAGTAGCGTGTGTCACGGACTGGTTCGCAGGAGTAGCGGCTACAACACCCGCAATATACGCAGCCACCTGATATCCTTTCAGTTCTTCATTGCCGGCATTGGCATTCGCATTCAGCGGCGCGATTACGTTTTCGGTATCGAAGCTGGAGATGGATGTCATCCTATCTTCCAGTGAAGAGGAAGGTTTTGGAGTGACAATTGCCATTCCAAAAGAGCCAGCCAGATAAATTCGGTCAAGAAATGCCGCTACCAGTGCATGGACAGCGGCGTCTTCTGTATCAACGCAAATGGTGTTGAAGAAGTATTTCTCCACTTCTTTTAATCCAGCACTGTAGTCTGCGTTTGTTACTGTCGGATCTGCGCCATCTGCGAAAGCGGACTGGCTAACCGCTGTAACGGCTCCTGATGCATCAGTAATATCGACTACAAAGTTCTTTGAGGAAGCAAATGCTTCTTTCAGCGCAGTAGCTTCTTCTGCTCCTGCTGCAAATGTTACCTTTTCGAACTCAGAGCCATCCAGATATACGATGCACTCCTTCTTCGAGGAATCGCCAAGCTTCTCTCTGATTGTTGCTGTAAATTTTGCACCGCTTGGATATTTTGTTGAAAGCTTTGCCTTGCCTGTTGCACAAGCAAGAGAGGCGCTGCCAACCGTACCACCGTTCCCTACTCGAACAGCGATAAGTTTGACAGCGCCTCCATAGAACGCTTCTCTTAATGCATCTGTGGTGCCTCCAGTACCAAAGGTATTTTCATATCCTTCAGCTGCCGGAAGAACTGTAGCTTTTCCAAGTGGTCCGATCGAAGACTTGAAAAGCACTGCTACAACACCATCAATTGCTCCAAAGTTTGTTTCGTCCCCTCTTTTCTGTACATTGAAGTATGCACCGGGACGGATTTTGTTTTCTCCAAGAGAAAAATAACCTGCCATTTATTTGACCTCCTTTTTCATGAATCTATCAATGATCTGTTTCGCTTCCGCAACAGTCATTTCTGTTTTTTTGCAGCCTTTGAAGGCTGCTACTGCACATTCGCGAGGAACTCCAAATACTTTTGTGCTTGCATTTTCAAGTTCCTGGATGGTGTACTTGTCAGCGGACGGCTGTACTGTTTGTGTCGTAGCCGGTGTCTTCTTGATATCTTTTTCTGCCATTGCTTACTCCTTTCATGTAAGATCGTTGATTGTTACGCCTGATATACCAGGCTGCTTAAATGCGTCTTTTAAGCACGCATAATACCCTGTCAGAGACATCTGCCCCTCTCTAAGGTAATCAGCATTGTTGTTCATTTTCAGAGCTTTCACGACCATTGGGGAATCATCAAACATGATGATCTCTTCATCCTTCGCTAAGCTCTGGTGAAGTGCGGCCATCATCTTCAACCGCAATGACGGTTTCGGGCACAGGAGATGCACCGAAATAACTGCATTGAACCACGACAGGCTACTCCTGCAATGACCATCTGTGCTGTCAATTGATTTCAGTCCAGAATAGAAAACAGGAGTATCTGCCGGAATGGTGTATTCTGATAACTCATCAATTCCAAAAACTATGCATTCTGGGAAAAGATTCTTAATATACCTGTTCAACGCCATAACAGGATCTGGATCCGTAGTTTCCTGTGCGGGGTATTCCAGAATATCGAACACAATTTCTTTGCACAGCACTGCGTTTCCTTCCAGGATGTAAGGTTCGCTTCTGGCCCATGCAAAGCACATAGGTGCCTCCCCTTCTGGTTTCATCACCACGTCCTGAAGACAATTCCTGATAGCAACTTCCATCTTCTCTACTTCAAGCGGGTCCATGATGTCGTACAATGCGACAGTAAGCTGGCCAGATGAAGACCGCTTTGTATCCACCTGTTTGTTGAAGACATAAGAAATCCTTGGATACTGGCTTTTCCCATTCCATCCCTCCTGCTGATCAGGAGGAAACTCTGTGTTAAAGATGGCCGGCTTATCTGCGTACTTGGCTAGAGTTCCGTTCAGAAGGTTGTCCTGAGATAATCTTCTATACAGCAACTGATTCAGATCCATCTTCTACACTCCCCTCATATACGTTCACCGTTTCCATTCCGTCAGAAGAATATCTGATAGTCCACATTCCTTTTTCAATAGCCTCAGCCTGAATCACGAAATGATTCTGGATATTCTGTGTTTCTGGAAGGAATAAAACTGTGATGGTGTCAACAGTCGCTTCTGTCACTATTCCAGACTGCGCTTTATCCCAGGTTTTATTTTTCGCCGAGATAAGAGATCCTCTTCCGATTTCAGCAAGATTTATAACTTTCTTTGTTTCTTCAGTCAGTAACATTTACCCTCCTAACTCCGAGAACAATGCCAGAATCTCCGGCATTGCAGTTTCTTTGATTTTTT
>ENA-OYAN01000186-OYAN01000186.1-human-gut-metagenome-genome-assembly--contig:-NODE-186-length-9574-cov-7.799034_pt1 | contig 9574 bp, 10 predicted proteins | sample MGYA00244519_ERZ652823 | MGnify/ENA primary metagenome ERZ652823 (study PRJEB26926, sample SAMN06164814) | human gut metagenome | biome: ENVO:00009003; feature: ENVO:2100002; material: ENVO:00002003... | reverse complement strand
ATATACTTGTTAATAATCCTTAAAAAAGAAAAACAGGGTATATGTTATGGAGGTCAAAATGAATTTAAGAAAAAGAGTGATTGAGAGCACAATTATAGCAGTGATGCTTACCGTTGTAACCGCAGTCACAGCAGTTATGCAGACAGCATCAGTAGAAAATGTACCGGAACCGCAGCAGGAAACAAAAGCTGTGGCAGATGTACAGGCAGATGGCTCCGCCGGCATTATAGAAGAATTGGCATCATTGGGAGACGCGGCAACCGAGCAGGCATCCATTGAACGTGCAGATGTAGTGGTTGTTGCAGAAGCACAGGAAGAGGAGCCTCAGCTTAGTGAGGAGCAGCAGGCATGGAATAGTAAGCTTATGGCAGATGTGGATGATTTCTTATATATAAGAAGCTCCGCAGATGGAGAGTCTGAAGTAATTGGAAAATTATATAAAGGTGCAGCAGCTGATATCGTAGAGACATTAGATGGCTGGTATCATATTACATCCGGTTCTGTAGACGGATATGTAAAGAGCGAATATTGTGTGGCAGGTCAGGAAGCATATGCTTATGCACAGACCGTATGTGACACCGTAGCAACCGTAACCACCGGCGGTCTTCGTGTCCGCAGTGAAGCAAATCCGGATGCATCTGTTATCAAGGCAGCATCAGAAGGAGATAAGCTTGTAGTTGATACACAGACAGAATCTCCGGAAGGATGGGTCGCAGTCAGCTTAAAGAATTCCACTGCATTTGTATCTGCAGATTATGTAACCGTATCCTTAAATGTAGCATCAGCAGTTTCCATGGAAGAAGAAAGAGCTGCATTGGAAGAGAAGGCTGCAGAAGAGGCAGCAAAGAAAGCTGCACAGACTACAACAACCATGGTAACACAGAATGCATCTGTAGCAGCAAACTGTGATGAAGTAACACTTCTTGCTGCATTAATCCAGTGCGAAGCAGGCAGTGAGTGTTATGAAGGCCAGCTGGCAGTCGGAGCAGTTGTTATGAACCGTCTGAGAAGTGGTGCATATCCATCCAGCCTTTATGATGTAATTTACCAGAGCGGTCAGTTTACACCGGCAGGAAACGGAAAAGTTGCATCTGTTATTTCAAGCGGTGTCAGTGGAAGCTGTTTACAGGCAGCACAGGAAGCATTATCCGGTGTAGATAATACCGGTGGTGCATTAAGCTTCCGCCGCGCAAGTTCCGGTCAGGCAGGAGTAGTCATCGGAAACCATGTATTTTTCTAGGAAAATGTAAGAAAATATAAGAGAGTATAAAGTCAGGGTGTCAAAAGAAGTTTTTGGCACCCTGTTGTAATCTTGGAAAAAGTATAGTAATATGTGAATAGTTATTCAAAATATAAGTTTTGGAGGGTAAAAATGGAAGGATTAATAGCACTTATCATTTTAGTAATACTAGTACTGGTAATTATTGTATCCTGTATCAAGATTGTACCGCAGGCAAATGCAGTTGTTGTAGAGCGTTTGGGCGGATATCTTGCAACCTGGGGCGTAGGTCTTCATTTTAAAGCACCGTTTATTGACCGTATCGCAAAGAGAGTTCTTTTAAAAGAGCAGGTGGTTGATTTCCCACCACAGCCGGTAATTACCAAAGATAATGTAACCATGCAGATTGACACCGTTGTATATTTCCAGATTACAGACCCGAAGTTATTTGCTTACGGTGTTGAAAATCCGATTATGGCAATCGAAAATCTGACAGCAACCACACTTCGTAATATCATCGGTGATCTGGAATTAGATGAGACCCTTACTTCAAGAGAGACCATCAATACCAAGATGAGAGCTTCCCTGGATGTGGCAACAGACCCATGGGGAATCAAGGTAAACCGTGTAGAGTTAAAGAATATCATCCCACCAAAGGCAATTCAGGATGCTATGGAGAAACAGATGAAGGCAGAGCGTGAAAGACGTGAAGCAATTCTTCGTGCAGAAGGTGAGAAGAAATCTACGATTCTTGTAGCAGAAGGTAAGAAAGAATCAGCAATCTTAGATGCAGAGGCAGAGAAGACTGCCGCAATTTTACGTGCAGAGGCACAGAAGGAAGCAACCGTAAAAGAAGCAGAAGGTCAGGCAGAAGCAATCTTAAAGATTCAGCAGGCAAATGCAGACGGACTTCGTTTCTTGAAAGAAGCAGCACCGGACGATGCTGTATTACAGCTTAAGAGCCTGGAAGCTTTTGCAAAGGCTGCGGACGGAAAGGCAACAAAGATTATCATTCCATCTGAGATACAGGGCGTTGCAGGACTGGTAAAATCAATTACAGAGGTTGCCGGAGATAAATAATTAAAAAGGAAACCATAAACCTAAAATGAAATCGGGCTGCCACATCTATGTAGGACAGCCCGTTTTGTATCAAAGAGTAAGAAGAAAAGAGGAAAAAGCAATGAATTTAAAAGGACGTAATTTCTTAAAATTGATGGATTTTGAACCAGAAGAAATCCTCTATATGATAGATCTGGCAGCAGACCTGAAAGCAAAGAAGAAACAGGGTATTCTGCATGACAGCCTGATTGGCAAAAACATTGCCCTGATTTTTGAAAAAACCAGTACCAGAACCCGCTGCTCATTTGAAGTGGCAGCCCATGACCTTGGCATGCACGTAACTTACCTTGACCCGTCAGGCTCCCAGATTGGAAAGAAAGAGAGCATTCCGGATACCGCAAGAGTTTTGGGACGTATGTTTGACGGAATCGAATATCGTGGCTATGGGCAGGATATCGTAGAAGAACTGGCAAAATATGCAGGCGTTCCGGTATGGAACGGACTGACCAATGAATTTCATCCGACCCAGATGTTAGCAGATATGTTAACCATCCGCGAGCATCTTGGCAGATTAAAGGGCGTAAAGCTGGCATATATGGGAGATGCCCGTTATAATATGGGAAATTCCCTGATGGTAACCTGTGCAAAACTGGGAATGCATTTTGTGGCTTGTACTAATAAGAAGTATTTCCCGGATCCAAAGCTGGTTACATATTGTGAAGATGTGGCATCCCGCACAGGCGGAACCATTACCTTAACAGAGGATGCCATGGAAGGAACCAGGGGTGCAGACATTGTCTATACTGATGTGTGGGTATCCATGGGTGAGCCGGAAGAGGTATGGAAAGAGCGTATTACAGACCTGATGCCATATCAGGTAAATAAGAAGCTGATGGATAACGCAGGAGAGCAGGCATTGTTTATGCATTGTCTCCCGGCATTCCATGACCTTAAGACCAGGATTGGACAGGATGTCTATGAGAAATTCGGATACTCCGAGCTGGAAGTAACCGATGAAGTATTCGAAAGTGGGAAATCCATCGTATTTGATGAAGCAGAGAATCGTATGCATACGATTAAGGCAGTTATGCTTGCAACTTTAGGAGAATAAGAACCTATGAAAGCAAAAATACTTGCAGCACTGCGGGAAGCGGAAGGTTATGTTTCCGGACAGGAGCTTTGTGAACGCTTTGGTGTATCAAGAACCGCAGTGTGGAAGGCAATCAATCAGTTGAAAAAGGATGGCTATGAAATTGAAGCGGTGCAGAACCGGGGCTACCGGATTGTAGGCACACCGGATATCTTAAGCGAAAATGAATTGAGCAGTATCCGTAAAACAGACTGGATTGGGAAAAAAATCTATTATTATGATGAAACAGATTCTACTAATGTAAGAGCCAGCCGTCTTGCAGAAGAGGGTGCAGAGCATGGAACCCTTGTGGTGGCAGACCAGCAGGATGCCGGAAAAGGAAGACGTGGAAGAGGCTGGAGTTCCCTGCCGGGAACCGGAATCTTTATGACACTGATTTTAAAACCGGAGCTGAATCCTTCCAATGCATCCATGCTGACACTGGTGGCAGCTATGGCGGTGGCAAAGGGCATTACCCGCTGCACCGGTATGGAAGCAAAGATAAAGTGGCCAAATGATATTGTCATCAATGGTAAGAAGGTAGTAGGAATCCTGACGGAAATGAGTGCACAGATGGATTATGTAAACCATATTGTGGTAGGCATTGGTATCAATGTGAATAATGAAAGTTTCCCGGAAGAAATTGCGCAGAATGCCACCTCACTTCTGTTACAAAGTGGAAAACGGGTAAACCGTGCAGCATTAATAGAAGCTGTCTGGGAAGAATTCGAGCATTATTATGACCGGTTTATGGCATATCAGGATTTACGGGATCTGCGGAAGGAATACGATGCAAGCCTTGCCAATAAAGGGCAGAAGGTAAGAGTGTTAGACCCGAAAGAGCCATTTGATGGAGTGGCACAGGGCATTACCGACCGGGGCGAATTAATCGTGGATACCTGGGAAGCAAGAAAACTGGTGTCTTCCGGGGAAGTATCTGTCCGCGGGATTTATGGATATGTATAGATATGCATAGAGATAGATGTTTATAGGATAGACAGGAAAAGCCACATTTACCAGATATAAAAAAGGCATAAATAAAAAAAGGAGTATGAATATATGGAGCAGGAAGAAATCGTTTTATGCGGTTCCAGCGCTTATACCAAGAAATTCTATCTGAATCCGTTGTTTAACGGACTTCCGGAGGGAATCAAAGAGGATTTGAATATTCTTTGTGTACTGTATACAGAGGATATCGGAGGAACACTGCAGCTTATATTTGACAAAGAGGGAAATCTTAATTTCCGGACGGAATGTGAGGATGGAGATTTCTTTTATGATGAAATCGGCAGTGTGTTAAAAATCAAACAGATGCAGCGGGAAAAGACAGAGCTCTTTGAATCGCTTGAAATGTATTACCGTGTATTTTTCCTGGGAGAAGAATTCACAGAGGATAAGGAGGACTAATATGTTACTGGCAATTGACGTAGGAAATACCAACATTACCATCGGGGTGTTTGATAAGGAAAAATTAGTTACAACATTTCGTATGACAACAAAAATGCAGAGAACTTCTGATGAATACGGTATTACAATCATTGATTTGTTAGAGCATAACGAGATTTCCCATAATGAAATCAAGGATGCAATCATTTCATCGGTAGTACCAAATGTGATGCACTCCCTCTGCAGTGGAATGATTAAATATTTTGAGATTCAGCCAATGGTGGTGGAGCCGGGCGTGAAGACAGGAATCCGTATCACATCCGAGAATCCGGCACAGATTGGTGCAGACAGAATCGTAGACGCTGTAGGTGCATATGAGCTTTATGGCGGACCGGTTGTCGTAATCGACTATGGTACAGCAACCACCTATGACTTCGTCAATGGAAATGGAGATTTCTTCGCAGGAGTAACTTCGCCGGGAATCCGCATTTCTGCAAAGGCACTCTGGGAAGATGCGGCGAAGCTTCCGGAAATCGAGATTAAGAAACCGTCTACCATTCTTGCAAGAGAAACCATCAGCAGTATGCAGGCAGGACTGATATTCGGACAGATTGGACAGACAGAATATATCGTAAAAAATATGATAAAAGAATCCGGACTTAAGGATGTAAAAGTAGTTGCAACCGGCGGACTGGGTAAAATCATCGCAAATGAGACAAAATATATTCAGTACTACAATCCGACACTGACATTAGAAGGAATGCGTCTTATTTACGCAAAACAGAAACGATGAAACTGACAATAGGAAATGTAACACTTGATAATAATTTGATATTAGCACCAATGGCAGGGGTAACAGACCTGCCATTTCGTGTACTTTGCAAAGAGCAGGGAGCAGGACTTATCTGCATGGAAATGGTCAGTGCTAAAGGCATTTATTATAATAATAAGAATACCGAGAGCCTGCTTGCCATTGATGAGTGGGAACATCCGGTTTCCCTGCAGCTTTTTGGCTCCGACCCGGAAATTATGAGCGAGATGGCAAAGCGTATCGAACATCGACCGTTTGATATTCTTGACATCAATATGGGATGTCCGGTGCCAAAGGTAGTCAATAATGGTGACGGCTCTGCACTGATGAAAAATCCGATTCTGGCAGGTGAAATCATCGAAAAGACAGCGAAAGCCATAAAGAAGCCTCTGACGGTAAAAATCAGAAAGGGCTTTGATGATGCCCATGTCAATGCAGTAGAGATGGCACATATTGCGGAAGAGTCCGGGGCAGCTGCCATTGCGGTGCATGGACGGACCAGGGAACAGTATTATTCCGGCAAAGCGGACTGGGAGATTATCCGGAAAGTGAAAGAAGCAGTAAAGATTCCGGTCATCGGAAACGGTGATATTTTTACACCGCAGGATGCATATCGGATGCAGCAGGAAACCGGCTGTGACGGGCTGATGATAGCAAGGGGAGCACAGGGAAATCCATGGATATTTGCACAGATTAACCATTTCTTAGAAACAGGAGAAGAACTGCCGAAGCCATCTGCTAAAGAAATGGTAGAAATGGTGCTGCGTCATGCAAAGATGCAGATTGCCTTTAAGGGCGAATTTACCGGAATGCGGGAAATGCGTAAGCACGCAGCCTGGTACACCGGCGGCTACAAGCATGCATCCAGGCTTCGAAGCCTGCTCAATGAAGTGGAGACTTACGAACAGCTGGAGGAATTATTAGAAACCTTTGCATCATATAATGAAGCATGAAATGGTGGAAAAAATTAAAAAGTCTTTTACGCAGGAATAAAAGCAATCTGCAATCAGAAAACAGGAATAGCCATCAGGATGACCTGATTGAAAAAGAAATTTATTTTCCCTGCAATGCATCTTTTCGGAAAATAATCGAAGCAGTATTAGAGCAGAAAGGCATTTTCTACCGGGACATGCGGCTATTTGTCATTGATGCGGAAGATGGCGCATATCTAAGACAGGAGGAAGAACAGTATATGCTCCGACAGCTTTATCCGGGACTTAATGCATATACGCTTTGCACCGGACAGCCGGAATGTCACCGGAAGGAAATGGATTATCTATATGAAGAGATGGGACTGATTGTAGAAGTGCTTGAGAAGAAGAAAAAGGCAATGCAAAAGGGAACCGGCCAGGAAGAGGGCAGACTGATACTGGATTTTGAAGCTGACGGAAGAATCCGGGAAGAATTTCTATCGGAAAAAAGTATCTATATTTCCATTTATAAAAGGAACTGGTATCAGCGGGCAAATCTTGACATTGAAGTACCTATTGGGTATAATATTATGATTGTTAAGGGAACCGGTTTTACAGGCTGTGAAGCGGTTTCAGATCGATTAGAGCGAGAATTTTATGCAGAATAGAAAATCTATAAAAGGAAGGGCTAATAAGCATGGATAAGAAAAACATTTTGACCTATCAGGGTTTACAGAAACTGGAAGACGAGTTACAGAATCTGAAAGTGGTCAGAAGAAAAGAAGTTGCACAGAAGATTAAAGAAGCAAGAGAGCAGGGAGACTTATCTGAGAACGCTGAGTATGATGCAGCAAAAGATGAGCAGCGTGATATCGAAGCAAGAATCGAACAGATCGAGAAAATCTTAAAGAATGCGGAAGTCGTAGTAGAAGAAGAAGTTGATTTAGACAAGATTAACATCGGATGTCAGGTAAAAATCCTTGATATGGAATTCGATGAGGAACTGGAATATAAAATTGTTGGTTCTACAGAGGCAAACAGCTTAAAGGGAAAGATTTCCAACGAGTCTCCGGTTGGTAAAGCATTAATCGGTGCCGGCGTTGGTGACGTAGTAGAAGTTGAGACCCAGATGGGTAACTTAAAATATAAAGTATTAGGAATCCACAGATCAAACTAATAGATTAGGAGAACAAAGATGGCGGAACAGAAGAACGTACAGGAACAGGATATTAACCAGTTAATCAAGGTGCGCCGTGATAAGTTAAAAGAACTTCAGGAAAATGGAAAAGATCCGTTCCAGATAACCAAATATGATGTAACAAACCACAGCACAGATATCAAAGACGACTTTGATGCTTTTGAGGGAAAAGAGGTATCTATCGCAGGCCGTATGATGTTCAAGCGTGTGATGGGAAAAGCTTCTTTCTGTAATGTACAGGATTTAAAGGGAAGCATCCAGGCATATGTCGCAAGAGACGAAATCGGAGAAGATTCTTATAAAGATTTCAAGAAATATGATATCGGAGATATTTTAGGAATCAAAGGAAAGGTATTTAAGACCAAGACCGGAGAAATCTCTATCCATGCATCTGAGGTAACTTTATTATCCAAGAGCTTACAGATTTTACCGGAGAAGTTCCACGGACTTACTGATACCGATACCAGATATCGTCAGCGTTATGTAGACCTTATCATGAATCAGGAATCCAAGCAGACTTTCATCAAACGTTCCCAGATTATCAAGGAAATCCGTAATTTCTTAGCTGGACGTGACTTCATGGAAGTTGAGACTCCTATGCTGGTTTCCAATGCAGGTGGAGCAGCCGCAAGACCGTTTGAAACACATTACAATGCATTAAATGAAGATGTAAAACTCCGTATTTCTCTTGAGTTATACTTAAAGAGACTGATTGTTGGTGGCTTGGAGCGTGTTTACGAAATCGGACGGGTATTCCGTAACGAAGGTGTTGATACCCGCCATAATCCGGAATTTACATTGATGGAGTTATACCAGGCATACACCGATTATGAAGGCATGATGGAACTTACCGAGAGCATGTTCCGTTATCTTGCAGAAAAAGTATGCGGCACTACAAAGATTACTTACAATGGCATTGAAATCGACCTTGGAAAGCCTTTTGAGCGTCTGACCATGAACGATGCCATCAAGAAATATGCCGGCATCGATTTTGATACCGTAGCAGATGATGAAGCTGCAAAGGCGCTGGCAAGAGAACATCACATTGAATTCGAAGAGCGTCATACCAAGGGTGATATCATCAACCTCTTCTTCGAAGAATTCTGTGAAAAAGAACTGATTCAGCCGACCTTTATCATGGATCATCCGGTAGCAATTTCTCCGCTTACCAAGAAGAAACCGTCTGACCCAACCAAGGTAGAACGTTTTGAATTATTTATCAATACATGGGAAATGTGTAATGCATATTCCGAGTTAAATGACCCGATTGACCAGCGTGAGCGTTTCGCAGCACAGGATGCCGCATTCGAAGCCGGTGATGAGGAAGCAAACCATACCGACGAAGATTTCTTGAACGCACTGGAAATCGGTATGCCACCTACCGGTGGAATCGGATATGGAATCGACCGCCTGGTTATGCTGTTGACAGATTCACCGGCAATCCGTGACGTATTGCTGTTCCCGACGATGAAGAGCTTGGATAAATAAACCCAGTGTTTATGCGGGATTGAGGCATTTGAGTACGTCAAAGGACGCATTAAAAGACGTATTTTGGCATAGTCATTTACATCAGTATGAAAGAGTACACAATCTGAAAAGAATAAGATTCAATCGAATATGAACTACTAAGAGGACATTTTCTAAAGAAATTTAGAAGATGTCCTCTTTTTTGCGTTATGGAGAAAATACGTCATTTGTTATGAAGTCAAAGTGAAAGGAGCACAGCAATGGATGAATCAAAGAAGAAAGATAGATATGAGGCTGCAAAAAAGTTTGTAAGATATTCAGATGGTGCAAAGATGTACAGTATGGGAATGACAAAATTTCAAGAAGTGGCTAAGGATGCCAAGGCTTGTTATAA
>ENA-OYAN01000173-OYAN01000173.1-human-gut-metagenome-genome-assembly--contig:-NODE-173-length-9680-cov-4.525403_pt1 | contig 9680 bp, 9 predicted proteins | sample MGYA00244519_ERZ652823 | MGnify/ENA primary metagenome ERZ652823 (study PRJEB26926, sample SAMN06164814) | human gut metagenome | biome: ENVO:00009003; feature: ENVO:2100002; material: ENVO:00002003... | reverse complement strand
GATGCAGCGTAGTCTCGTGGGCTCGGAGATGTGTATAAGAGACAGGTGTTATTGTTTACACTTGGCCTGTATATCTGTTCTGCAGTATTCAGTTTTATACAGGGAATGATCATGACAGGAATCACGCAGAAAACCTGTTACCGCATGCGTAAGGAAATTTCAGAGAAAATCAACCGCATGCCAATGAAATATTTCGAGAGCCGCACGTACGGAGAGGTGCTATCCCGCATCACAAATGATGTGGATACACTTGGACAGAGTTTAAATCAGAGTGTGACGCAGATCATTACGAGTGTGGCAACACTGGTCGGAACACTTGTGATGATGATTTCAATTTCCGGAATTATGACATTGATTTCACTTGTGATTCTTCCGGTATCTGCCATCTTGATTTCGTTTATTATCAAACATTCGCAGAAATATTTCCGCCAACAGCAGGAATATCTGGGACATATCAACGGACAGGTGGAAGAGGTCTATGGCGGACATCTGGTGGTGCAGGCATATAATAAGCAGGAGAGCACCATCAAAAAATTTGAAGATACAAATCAGATTCTGTTTCAATCGGCATGGAAGTCCCAGTTTTTATCCGGACTGATGCAGCCGATCATGCAGTTTGTCGGAAACCTCGGTTATGTCGGAGTGGCAATTTCCGGAGGACTTCTGGCAATCCGCGGAACCATCGGGGTTGGTGAAATTCAGGCATTTATTCAGTATGTCCGGAATTTTACTCAGCCGATCCAGCAGATTGCGCAGGTGGCAAATATGCTGCAGTCGATGGCTGCAGCCTCCGAGCGCGTATTTGAATTTCTGGACGAAGAGGAAGAAGAACTGACGGTTGAACATGCTGTGCATCTCGACCATGTGGATGGTTACGTGGATTTTTCCCATGTAAGTTTCGGATACAATCCGGATCAGATCATTATCAGGGATTTTTCCGCTCATGTAACACCTGGACAGAAAATTGCAATTGTCGGACCAACGGGAGCAGGAAAAACCACAATGGTCAAACTGCTTATGCGTTTCTATGATGTGACAGGCGGAGCCATTCAGGTGGATGGGCATGATATCCGCGACTTTAACCGTCAGGAGCTTCGGGATGCATTTGGTATGGTATTGCAGGATACCTGGCTGTTTAAGGGATCTATCATGGAAAACATCCGGTATGGCCGTTTAGATGCCACGGATGAGGAAGTGATTGAGGCGGCAAAAGCCGCACATGCCCACCATTTTATCCAGACACTTCCGGGTGGCTATCAGATGGAGTTAAACGAGGATGCAAGTAATGTTTCCCAGGGACAGAAACAGCTTCTTACAATTGCACGTGCTATCCTTGCGGATAACCCGATTCTGATTCTGGATGAGGCAACCTCTTCGGTAGATACCCGTACCGAAGTGCGGATTCAGAAGGCATTGGATAATCTGATGCGTGGACGGACCAGCTTTATCATTGCGCATCGACTCTCTACGATAAGAAATGCGGATCTGATTCTGGTGATGAAAGATGGCGATATCATAGAGCAGGGGACACACGAACAGCTTCTGGCACAAAAGGGATTTTATGCAGATCTGTATAATTCCCAGTTCGAAGAGAATGCATAAGACATTGAAATAAATTGGCAGTTGTGATATAGTTTAACTGTATTTATCGACAAATTTTGACAAAATCGGACAGTGCTTTCTGGTATGCTTATTTTTGACTGAATTTGACATTCTAGGAGGCCTACATGGGAAAACTAAATGTCGCAATTGCAGATGATAACGAGGTTATGCGTGACTTATTGGAAGAAATGGTAACCAGTGATGATGAACTGCACCTGATCGGGATGGCAAAGGATGGAGAAGAAGCCTGTCATCTGATCAAGGAAAAAGAACCGGATGTTGTATTATTGGATATTATTATGCCGAAACTGGACGGTCTGGCAGTCCTTGACAGGATCAGGGCAGATCATACACTAAAGAACCGGCCAACATTTCTGATGATCAGTGGGATCAGCAATGAAAAGATTACCGAAGACGCGTTTGAGCGGGGAGCGGATTATTACATTATGAAGCCGTTTGACCGGAATATTGTTTTGGACCGGATCAAGACACTCAACCGTCGAAAAAACAAAGTACGAAAAGAAATTGGCAGACCGGTTGAGATGGAAAAGAAACCGGAAAAGTACTCGTTACAGACACTGGAAGAGGATGTCACAGAGATAATTCATGAGGTTGGTGTTCCGGCACATATCAAGGGATACCAGTATTTGCGGGAGGCAATCATCATGTCTGTGACGAATATGGACATGTTAAATTCTATTACGAAAATTTTATATCCGGGGATTGCAAAGAAATTTGATACGACACCAAGCCGTGTCGAGCGTGCCATCCGTCATGCAATTGAAGTAGCATGGAGCCGTGGCAAGATGGATACGCTGGATGATCTGTTCGGATATACGATCAGCAATGGAAAAGGAAAACCGACCAACTCGGAATTTATCGCTCTTATTACGGACAAAATACGATTACAGATGAAGAGTAAGTAAAGGAGTGTTATGTATGAAGAAGATTCTGTTTGTTTCATCAGAGGCAGTGCCATATGTGAAAACCGGAGGTCTTGCCGATGTTGTCGGATCACTTCCGAAATATTTTGACAAAAAAGAGTATGATGTGCGGGTAGTTATTCCGAAATACGCCTGCATGGATCGCTCATTTCTTCCAAATTTAAAATTTTTGTGCCATTTTTATGTAAATCTGAACTGGCGCAGGCAGTATGTTGGAATTTTCGAGTCGGAATATCATGGTGTTCACTTTTATTTTGTGGACAATGAATTTTATTTTGCAGGAGAATCTCCATACAACAATATCTATGAAGATGTGGAAAAGTTTGCATATTTTTCCAAGGCAGTACTTGCTAGTCTGCCGTATATTGATTTTGCCCCGGATATTATCCATTGCAATGACTGGCAGACAGGACTTATTCCGGTGTTTCTGCATACGGTATTTGGAGATGATAATTTTTATGCGGGAATCAAAACCGTGTTTACGATTCATAACCTGCAGTTTCAGGGACGCTGGCGAATTCAGGAGATTATGGATATTACAGGACTCCCGGCACACATTTTCAATGCATATGAACTGGAATCTTATGGCGAAGCAAACTACTTAAAGGGTGGCGTGGTATATGCGGATTATATTACTACCGTCAGCCCGACGTATGCAAATGAGATTACGACCGTAGAAGGGGGAGAGGGCTTAAGTGGCCTGATGACTGCCCGAAAGGATCGCCTTTATGGTATTTTAAACGGAATTGATTATGAAGAATATAATCCACAGACAGATCCTTATATTTCGGTAAATTATTCGAAAAAAGATGCAGTGAGTGGGAAAAAAGAAAACAAAGTTGCATTACAGAAAGAACTTGGGCTTCCAGTCAGGGAGGATGCTTTCCTGATCGGAATCGTATCGCGTATGACCAGCCAGAAAGGATTTGACCTGATTGGCTGCGTATTGGATGAACTTTTAACCGAAATGGATATACAGCTGGTGGTTCTTGGTTCCGGAGAGAGCCAGTATGAAAATATGTTCCACCATTATCAGAGTAAGTATCCGGACAAGGTAAGCGTACATATCGGATTTACCGAGGAGCGTTCGCACCATATATATGCGGCAAGTGATGTGCTGCTGATGCCTTCCATGTTTGAACCATGCGGGCTGGCACAGATGATTGCCATGCGTTACGGAACACTTCCGATCGTACGTGAAACCGGAGGACTCCGGGATACGGTAGAACCATACAATGAATATGAAAATACAGGATGTGGTTTTTCATTTGCGAATTTTAATGCACAGGAAATGGCAGATATTGTCCGGTATGCGTATCGTGTGGAGCATGAACAAAAGGCCGCATGGAAAGAACTGATCTATCGTGCGATGGATCGCAATTTTTCCTGGAATGTTTCGGCACATGCATATGAGAAGCTATATGATAAACTGGTAGAAATGTAATAGATGTTCCCCGCAGAATTTTTTCTGCGGGGATTTTGTGTCTGGAAATATAATCTATGAAGTGCAGACCGGCTGCGGCATGGTCAGCAGATGGCTGTGCCGGCAGTAATAGTAGGCATGGTCGGACAGAATTTCTTCATCCTGAAGCTGTGAGGCATTCACTTCTTTTACCATTGCGGTGTAATGGTCGAGATTCTGCCTGTCGTTTTCATCGGTGGCAAGAATCAGTACTTCGTGAATACTGCTTGGCAGAATGATCAGATCCTTTTCAAACAAATCGGACAGTTCTTTTAAGATGTCATCGTAGAGGAGAACGGTTGCACCGTTGGTCCGGTACGTATTGGTCAGAACATACAGTGGCGGGGCTGCTTCCGGGAGTGGAGTTTCCGCGACGAGCTGCATTTCTTTGAGAAGACTGCTCATCGGGGTAAGCTGTGGGGGAAGAAGCTGTGGCGTGTTTTTCTTCGCAAGTCGGTAAAGCGTTTCTTTGTCGGTTTTCCAAAGGTTTAAGTGATGATTGTGGATCAGAATATTTGCCTGGTTTTCGGCACTTGCATGGAGCAGACAGTAAAAGATTACGGCCAGATCCTGGTAGCGGAAAAACGGAACCTCTTTTAACAGTTCCTGATTTTTTTCAAAGCTTACAAGACGCATGACGATGTGCTCGCTGGCACGGGAAAAATCGGTAAAGTAGGACGTGTCAAAATTTTCTTCCTGGGCATGCGCCTGATAGGTATGAAGAATATCTTCACAGATTTCTTCAAGGCATACCCCTTCCAGATAGCGATGATAGTATGGCATCAGATAGATCGCAGGTGACACGTTTTTCTTCGGATGGAGAAGTACCAGACCATCGTAATGTGTTCCGTTATTTTTGGTAAAGGAACGAATGTCTAAAGTGACACCTGTCTCGATACGCAGAGAAAGCTGTGTACGGATCGTTGTTAAAAATTCCTGATAGTTCATATGTAATTGAAAACAAATGTATATATGGGAAATTTCGGAATGACCGTTTCCGAAGATGAAAAATCCACGGTGTTAACCAGACACCGTGGATTTACTTTAGCATGTTTTGACTGAAATTGCAATCATTTTTCTCGGTTTTTTAATAAGAGAGAAGTTCCTGCCACAGCTTTGTGTACTTGGCGGAATCATCATCACTTAATGCTTTATAGATTTCACATCTTTTTATCGTGTCACTGGAAGGATTGATAGCTTCGTTATTTTTTACGTCAGCGTCCTGATTTTCTACCACAGATGTAATCGGAGAGGCATACTGCACATATTCGAAATTCTTTTCTGCGATATCATCCTTGCACAGGAAATTTAAGAATTTTAAAGCGTTGGTCTGGTTAGTGCAGGACTTTGGAATGAACCAGGAATCGATCCAGAGGTTGGATCCCTCTTTTGGAACCGAATAATCCAGATTGTCGTTCTCTGCCATGGCCAGTGCAGCCTCGCCGGAGTAGCACAGTGCGATGGAGGCTTCTTCTCCGATCATGGCATCGGCTGTCTCGTCTACATAGTAGGCATATACGATTTTATCATCTTTTTGCTTTTTTAATACGTCGAGGGCTTCCCGCAGATGATTCTCATCGGTATCGTTTAAGGAATATCCTTTGGAGATCAGGGCAGGGGCAAACGTATCACGGACAGAATTTTCCATAATGATTTCATCCTCATAGGTAGGATCCCACAGGCAGTTCCAGCTTGATACGGTTTTGGCATCAATGGTTGTTTTGTTGTAGAGAAGGCCAAGAGTCCCGTAAAAATATGGAACGGAATAGGTGTGATTCTTGTCATAGGAAGCAGACATATCAAGGATCGTTGGATCCAGATTTTTGTAGTTGTCCATGGCATCGTAATCTTCTTCGAGCACTTCGCCCTCGTTGATCAGACGCTCAACCATATATTCGGAAGAGCAGATTACATCATAGTTGATGGAACCGGCTTTGTATTTGGTATACATTTCTTCCGGACTTTCATATTCTTCGTATTTGACGGTGATACCGGTTTCTTTTTCAAACTGTTTGACTACGGACTCATCGATATATTTTCCGTAATTTAAAACGGTTAAGGTCTGTCCGCTTTTTTTCGCAGAGGAAGATCCCCCACAGGCAGTGAGTGCACTGACTGCCAGAGCAGAAATTAAGAGGGCAGAGAAAATTCTTTTTTTCATAATAGGACTCCTTTCGGCTGGAATAAAATTCCAATGGAAAATTTATTTGGCTGCAACACGCTTCTTCCCCGGATAAACATTTCCGGCAAGAAGAATGAGCAGAACGGCAAAGAACAGAATCGTGGAAAGTGCATACAATTCCGGTTTGATTCCTTTGCGAAGTTCTGTGTAGAGCATGGTAGAGAGGGTATTGACCCCGGCTCCTTTGGTAAAATAGGTGATGGAAAAATCATCCAGTGACATGGTGACTGCCATCATAAATCCGGAGAACACACCGGGACGGATTTCCGGCCAGGTGACTTTGTAAAATGCATACAGCGGCGTTGCTCCGAGATCAAGTGCCGCCTCATAGGTGCTGCGGTTTGTCTGTTTCATTTTCGGAAGCACATTTAAAATAACATAAGGAATACTAAAAGTAATGTGCGCCAGAAGAACCGTCACAAATCCGAGGTCGATAAATTTCACAAACAAAAGCATCATGGAGATACCGGTTACGATATCCGCATTCAGAAGCGGAATATTGGTCGCGCCGAGATAAATGGTCTGGTGCCGTTTTTTCATGGCGGCTATGCCGAGCGCGGCAAGTGTTCCGATCAGTGTGGAAATAATTGCGGACAGGAAAGTGACCTGCAAAGTTGTGACAAATGCAGTCATAATCTTTTCGTCCTGAAAACAGCCGGTATACCACCGGAGCGTGAAGCCACCCCATTTTACCTTGGAACGGGAATCGTTGAAAGACAAAGCAATCAACACAATAATCGGAAGGTAAAGGAAGGCAAAAATCAGGACCATATAGATCCGGGATGCACATTTTTTTAACATATGGATGTTCCCTCCCCTTCTTTATCAAATATATTTACAATAGTCATACTTGCAATCACAAAAATCATAAGAACAAAGGAAAGACCGCTTCCGGCATTCCATTGCATACCCTGCATAAAATCCTGTTCGATCACATTTCCGATTAAAAGAACATGACCACCGCCTAATACCTGCGAGATTGCAAACGAGGTAAGTGACGGGACAAATACCATGACGATTCCGCTGATGATTCCGGATACGGTAAGCGGAAGGATAATCTTTAAAAAGATGGTTACATTTCCGGCACCCAGATCACGGGCCGCCTCAATCCAGTCTTTACGGATTCGTGTCATGGAGTTGTAGATTGGCAGCAGCATAAATGGCAGGAAGTCGTATACCATGCCAAGGACAACTGCTGTTGGTGTATTTATGATATTGATGCGGGAAAGCCCGAAACCTGTGAGAATGGAGTTGATTACACCATTTTTGGAAAGCAGAAGTTTCCATGCCAGGATACGGAGCATAAAGTTCATCCACATCGGAAGCATAAAGATAAAAACAACCAGTCCCTGATTTTTGATTTTCATATTATTTAAAATCATTGCCAGCGGATAGGAAAGAACCAGGCACACGATGGTGCATATAATTCCAAGTCTCAGGGAAAGTCCCATGGCTTTGCGGTTGGTTTCATCTGCTATCGCTGTGATATAGGATAACGTAAAACTGCCATCGCCGTTTGTAAATGCATAGTAAAGAATCATGATAAGCGGCAGGAGGATAAAACCAATGATCCATATGAGGTATGGACCGGCAAGAAATTGCTGTTTGAATTTACGCATCGATCTCCACCGCCTTTTCATCGGAAGATTCCGGCTTATGCATAATCTGGATATTGAACGGGATTACTTTGATGCCGACTTTGGTGCCGACCGGAACAAATCTGGTGGTGTGAACCAGCCATTCATAGCCGCCGGCCATGACATCAAGTTCATAGTGAACGCCTTTAAAAATCAGGGAGGTTACTTCGCCCTGCAGCGTTCCCTCCGAAGGATCGACCAGTTCTACATCTTCCGGACGGATGACAACGTCGACCGGCTTGTTATTGCCGAATCCCTTGTCGACACATGCCCAACGGGCACCGAGAATCTCTACAAGTTCATCTTTTATCATGGTTCCGTCAATGATATTGCTGTGTCCGATAAAATCGGCAACAAATGCGTTTTCCGGTTCGTTGTAAATGTTTTCCGGAGTACCGATCTGCTGGATATATCCCTGATTCATGACAACAATGGTATCGGACATGGTCAGTGCTTCTTCCTGATCGTGGGTGACATATACAAAAGTAATTCCAAGTTCTTCTTTCAGACGGATGAGCTCATACTGCATGTTCTGACGCAGTTTTAAATCAAGTGCACCAAGCGGTTCATCCAGAAGAAGGACTTTTGGCTCGTTTACAATCGCACGGGCGATGGCGATACGCTGCTGCTGACCACCGGAGAGAGAATCGACCGAACGGTTTTCAAATCCTTCCAGATTGACCAGTTTTAAGGCATATTTGATTTTATCCTGAATATATGCTTTGCTTTTCTTACTTATTTTAAGGCCGAATGCAATGTTTTCGGCGATGGACATATGCGGGAAAAGAGAATACTTCTGAAAAACGGTATTCAGTTTCCGTTTATTGGCTGCAAGAGCTGTGATATCCTGTCCGTCAAACAGAATCTGTCCCTTGTCCGGGCTTTCAAAGCCTCCAAGCAGACGCAGGGTTGTAGTTTTTCCGCATCCGGACGGACCTAAAAGGGTCAGAAATTCATTCTCCCGGATATACAGATTTAAATCATCCAACACAAGATTGGAATCGTAGGATTTGGAAATTCCAATAAAATCAATTAAATGTTTACTCATACGTTTGTCCTCTTAAAAATTTGGTGGGGTAGTCACCCAGATGATGACGGCATCTGTCGAACAGGCGTTTTCCAGATAATGCTTTTTTCCTGCTTTAAAATAGAAAGATTCCCCGGCATGTACCGTCTGGTTTTGTCCGGCATAGTGGATACGGACGTTTCCTTTGATTACATAACCGAAATCCTCCCCCTCATGGGGCTGATAAACTTCTGACCGTCCACCGGCGTGTAAAGTCAGACGAACCGGTTCCATCTGGTTTTTCTGTGCATTGGGAACGACCCATTCAATACAGCAGTGTTTTTCTTCGTCGGTTTTTTCAAAATAATCTTCCTGTTTGAAAACAATCTGTTCCGGCTCTTCATCTGTAAAAAATTCTGCTGGTGTCGTACCAAGGCACTGGATGATATCCAGAAGAGTTCCGATGGACGGAGAGTTCTGGTTTCGTTCCAACTGTGAGATAAAGCCCTTGGTCAGCTCGGCACGGTCCGCCAGCTCCTGTTGCGTCAGTCCGTACTGGATGCGCAGTTCTTTCATGCGGTGTCCAATGTCCATGGCATGCCTCCCGTAAATTTATGAAACATGATTGTTAGTTGATTTTTTGTTTACTGATTATAAACTCAACAGTTTCTATTCTACAGAATCCATGTGAAAAGTCAATCTTTTTTTAATATAAATTTTATGAAAAAACAGTTGATTTTCTGAATCGGTTTTGGTATTATATACAAGTACGTTTTGCCAATATGGCTCAGTTGGTAGAGCTGTCTCTTATACACATCTCCGAGCCCACGAGACTACGCTGCATCTC
>ENA-OYAN01000153-OYAN01000153.1-human-gut-metagenome-genome-assembly--contig:-NODE-153-length-10067-cov-5.087295_pt1 | contig 10067 bp, 5 predicted proteins | sample MGYA00244519_ERZ652823 | MGnify/ENA primary metagenome ERZ652823 (study PRJEB26926, sample SAMN06164814) | human gut metagenome | biome: ENVO:00009003; feature: ENVO:2100002; material: ENVO:00002003... | reverse complement strand
TGATGCCACGCTGAACGCCGAGGTGACCTACTATGATTACATGAAGGAGCACCCCGACGCGAACGCGAAGATCGCCGTGCTGACTGCGGACGCGAACGAGGTTGCCATCCCGATGCGCAAGGGCGACGAGACCGCCACCCTGCGCACTGCCATCGACACCGCCATTGAGGAAATGCGCGCCGACGGTACGCTGAAGGAATTGAGCGAGAAGTACTTCGGGACGGATATCTCCACGAATGAGTAAATGAAGCATCCCCCGCCGCGTTGAAACGGCGGGGGAATTTTTGTGTGGGGGAGCTGGATGGGAAAACGAGAAATTGCCGGAAGGCTGCGGGCCGGGTATGCCCGGCCCGCGCTGCGTACCCGCAGTGGCATTTTGCACAAAGGGATGCGACATTGTCTTGTGCGCTTTGCACTACGCTTTTTGTAATCTTTTTGTTACAATTACAGATTTTGCGCCCAAAACGACAGTTTATGCAAATTTTGTGCCGCAAAGCCCCTTTTCTGCTACAATAAGGTCAGAACAAAGGCAGGGGCCAAAAGCCCCGCCTTAGAAGGGAAAAAGGAATATGACAAAACAACCCAAAGTTCGCAAGCCGCATCCCGTACTGCACGGGATCGGGCTGGTACTGTCCGTGATCCTGTTGGTCGCGGTCCTAATCGGTACCTACGTGCTGTCCACGATGGCCACCATCATTGACAGCTTCATCGGCGCACCCAGCGGCCACTACACGGACGCCGAGATCGCCGACACCAAGGTCAAGGCCGAGGCCCTGTCCGCAGACGTCGAAGCCGAGGGCACCGTCCTGGTCCAGAACAACGACAACACCCTGCCGCTGTCCGCCGATACCAAGAAGGTCAATGTCTTTGGCTGGGCCTCCACTGCCTGGCTGGGCGGCGGTTCCGGTTCCGGCGGCGTGTCCACCGTCAACACCGACCTGCTGGCCGCCCTGACTGCCTACGGTATTGAGTACAACACCGAGTTGACCGACATGTACAAGGACTTCCAGGATGGCCGCGAGTACACCCGCACGCTGAGCGCCTGGCCCGAGCAGTCCGGCCGCCTGTATGAGCCGGATATCAACAACCAGACCTATTACACGCAGTCGATGCTCGACAATGCTAAGAACTACTCCGACACGGCCATTGTCGTCATCGGCCGTCTGGCAGGCGAGAGCAACGACGCCACCAAGCAGCAGTACAAGCGCACCGAGAAGGGCGGCGACATTGTTATCGACGACACCCGCACGATGCTGGAACTGACCACCGAGGAAGAAAACCTGCTGAACTATGTCGGCGCGAACTATGCCCACGTCGTTGTGCTCATCAACTCTACCAACGTTATGGAGTTGGGCCAGATCGAGACGATCCCTGGCATTGATTCCTGCCTGCTTGTCGGTCTTTCCGGCTCCGAGGGGGCAACCGCCGTGCCCGAAGTCCTGTGGGGCGACAAAGAACCCAGCGGCCGTACCGCTGACACCTGGGCCTACGATCTGACCACCGCCGCCAGCTACGCGAACGCCGGCCTTGAGGGCGTGGGCAAGTACAGCAACGCCGACGGCCTGTACCCGGCTGACGGCACCACCACAGGCAACCTGGACACTCTTTACGCCTACGAGCAGGTCTCCTACGTCGACTATGCCGAGGGCATTTACATCGGCTACAAGTGGTACGAGACCGCCGACGCCGAGGGCTACTGGGATGCCGAGAGCAATGAGCACGGCACCGGCTATGATGCCGTTGTACAGTACCCCTTTGGCTACGGCCTGAGCTATACCAGCTTTGACTGGGAGGTCACCGATGCCTCCGCCAACGGCAGCACGCTGACCAAGGACGGCAATGTGACCGTGAAAGTCACCGTCACCAACACCGGCGAACGCGCGGGCAAGGACGTTGTGGAACTCTACTACACTGCGCCCTACATCGCAGGCAAAATTGAAAAATCCAGTGTCGAACTGGGAGCTTTCGCCAAGACGAAGGAATTGCAGCCCGGCGAGAGCGAGGAAGTCACGCTGACTGTCCCGGTCTCTGACATGGCCAGCTATGACGCCTACGACGCCAACCACAACAACTTTACCGGTTATGAGCTGGACGCCGGTGACTACATCTTTACCGTACGCCACAACGCCCATGACGTGGACGCCGCCGCCAACGCCACCATCACTTGCAACCTGCCCTCCGGCATTCAGTATGCCGAGGATACCGTCACCGGCAACGCCGTTTCCAACAAGTTCACTGGCAGCGATGCTATCGACGGCGTGAGCCTGGATGGCAGCGACTCTGAGCAGAACATCACCTACATGACCCGTGCTGACTTTGCGGACACCTTCCCCAAGGCCAACACCCCGACCCGCGCCATGACCGACAACGTCAAGGTGCTGAACCTCTATACTGCTGATGATGCCAACGGCTACATCAACGACGCCGATGAGACTATCACCACCGGCGCAAAGAACGGCATGAAAATTGAGGACAACGGTAAGGTCACCGAGCTTGGCTTGCAGCTTGGTTCCGACTTCAACGACCCCCAGTGGGACGCTCTGCTGGACGAACTGACCATTGACGAGATGGAAAACCTGTACATCAACGCTTACGGCGGTCTGGCCGAGCTGAAGAGTGTCGGCAAGCAAAAAAGCAAAGACGCTGACGGCCCTGCCCAGATCGGCGGCTTCACCGGCATGGGTGCTGGCACCGGTTTCCCCAGCTCCAGCACGCTGGCCCAGACCTGGAATGCAGACCTTGCCCAGGAGGAAGGCCGCACCATCGGCACCCAGGCACTCCAGAACGGTTACACCGGCTGGTATGCCCCTGCCACCAATATGCACCGCAGCCCCTTCAATGGACGTAACTACGAGTATTATTCTGAGGACAGCCTGCTGTCCGGCATCATCTGCGGCAACACTGTGACCGGCGCAAACCAGGCAGGCGTTTACACCTACGTCAAGCACTTCATCTGCAACGATGGCGAGAGCGGCATCTACCGTGACTCTGTCTACACCTGGATGACCGAGCAGGCTCTGCGCGAGACCTACCTGCGCCCCTTCCAGATGCTGGTTGAGGATTATGACGCGGTCGGCCTCATGAGCAGCTACAACCGTATCGGCGCTGTCTGGGCAGGCGGCAGCGAGGCGCTGCTGACCGGCATCCTGCGCGATGAGTGGGGCTTTGACGGCGCGGTCATCACTGACTACTGCGACCACCACAGCTACATGAACGGCGACCAGGCCCTGCGCGCAGGCGGCAGCCTGTGGATGGCTGGCTTCACCGGCGGCGAGATGGCCTATGAGACCGGCTCCAACAGCTATATGCAGGCTTTGCGCCGCGCCACCAAGGAGACGCTGTATATGTACCTGCATGTCCGTGTGACCAACCAGGCTTATGCTGACAGCATCGGCGATACCAGCGTTGTTCGCCACAACTTCACGACTTCTGTGTTCGGCTGGCGTCACCTTGTCGCCCTGATCGACATTGTGGCTGTTCTGCTCTTCGCACTGGCTGTCCGCGGTGTCGTCATTGACGTCAAGCTGCGCAAGGCGGCCAAGGCGGAAAAGAAAAACTAACCCCATGTGAGCAATGCGGGCACACCTGCGTGTGCGCCCACACTGTTATGTGTAAGGAGTGACTACCCCATGAAACACACAGATATTATAACCAAACTAAACCTTGAACAAAAATGCGCTCTGCTGTCCGGTGATACCGTATTCACGACGCGGGGCTACAAAAACGCGGGCGTGCCGTCCATCACCCTGTCCGACGGCCCCAACGGCGTGCGCAAGCAGGCCGGGGCGGCGGATCACCTGGGGCTGAACCCCAGCGTGCCGGCCACCTGCTTCCCCACAGCCGCCACCGTGGCGTGCAGCTGGGATCCGGCGCTGGGCGAGGAAATCGGCCGGGCCATGGGCGAGGAGGCCGCCGCGCAGGAGGTCGCCGTTCTGCTGGGGCCGGGCCTGAACACCAAGCGCAGCCCCCTCTGCGGCCGCAACTTTGAGTATTTCTCCGAGGATCCCTATCTCTCCGGCAAGATGGCCGCCGCCTACGTGCGCGGCATCCAGTCGGAAGGCATCTCCGCCTGCCCCAAGCACTTCGCCGTCAACAGCCAGGAGCTGCGCCGCATGGCATCGGACTCGGTGGTGGACGAGCGGACGCTGAGGGAGCTGTACCTGACCGGGTTTGAGATCGTCGTCAAAGAGGCGTACCCCAAGGCCCTCATGTCCAGCTACAATCTCATCAACGGCATCTACGCCAACGAGAACGCCCACCTTTTGCAGGATATCCTGCGCGAGGAGTGGGGCTTTGACGGCGCGGTCGTGACCGACTGGGGCGGCAGCAATGACCATGCGCTGGGCGTGAAAAACGGCTCGACGCTGGAAATGCCCGCCCCCGGCGGGGACGCCGTGCGGGAGCTGCTGGCCGCCGTACGGTCCGGCAAAATTACCGAGGCCGATGTGGACGCCCGCCTGGATGAGCTGCTGACGCTGGTGCTGGACACCCACGCCGCCGTAGAACGCCACAGCCGCAGTTTTGATGCCGACGCCCACCATGCGCTGGCCCGTCGCGCGGCAGGGGAGAGTGTTGTGCTGCTGAAAAACGACGATGCCCTGCTGCCGCTGGCCGAGGGCACGCGTGTGGCTGTCATCGGCGACTTTGCCGAGACGCCGCGCTACCAGGGTGCAGGGTCCAGCGCCGTCAACTCCATCAAAGTGGACACCTTCTTGGATTGTCTGAGCGACAGCGGCCTGTACAGTGTGGGCTTTGCCCCAGGTTTTGACCGCCAGGGAAAACCCGATGCCGCCAAGCAGGCCGAGGCCGTCGCCCTGGCCGCAAAAGCGGACGCCGTGCTGCTCTGCCTGGGACTGGACGAGATCAAGGAGAGCGAGGGCCTGGACCGCGCCGATATGAAGCTGGCCGACAACCAGATCGAGCTTTTGCAGGCCGTGCGCGAAGCCAACCCCAACACAGTGGTCATTGTGAACGCCGGCGCCTCGCTGGAAACGCCGTGGCTGGCCCACTGCAAAGCGCTGGTTTACGGCGCACTGGGCGGCCAGGCGGGCGCGGGCGCGATGGTGGACGTGCTGACCGGCAAAATCAACCCCGGCGGCAAGCTGGCCGAGACTTGGGCCAACGCCTACGACGACACCCCCGCCCGCGACCACTTTGCAGGCCCTGGCCGCACCGTGCAGTACCGCGAGGGACTGTACGTCGGCTACCGCTATTACCAAACCGCCGGGGTGCCGGTGGCGTTCCCCTTCGGCCATGGGTTGAGCTATACGCAGTTTGCGTACAGTGACCTGCATGCCGACGCCCACAGCGCGACCCTGACCGTGACCAACACCGGCGACCGCGCCGGGGCAGAGATTGTGCAGCTGTACGTGGCCAAGCCGAATGCTGAAATTTTCCGCCCTGCACAGGAGCTGAAAGCCTTTGCCAAGGTGCAGTTGGCGGCAGGGGAGAGCAAGACCGTGACCCTGACGCTGGACGACAAGGCGTTCCGCTACTGGAACACCCGCACCGACAGCTGGGAGGTGGAGAGCGGCACGTATGAGCTTCGCGTAGGGGCAAGCTCTGTGGACATCCGCCTGACCGCTGCGGTCGAGGTCATCGGCACCGACGCGCTGAACCCCTATGCCGGGAAGGCGCTGCCGCACTACCAGAGCGGCCAGGTGCAAACCGTACCCGACGCCGAGTGGGAGACTCTGCTGGGCCGCCCTATCCCTGACGACCGGGTCAAAATTGACCGCAACATGACGCTGGGCGAGTTGAACCATGGACGCAGCCCTCTGGGCTGGCTGGTCTGGGCGGTGATGACCGCGCTGCTGAACGCCAGTTACAAAAAAGGCAAGCCGGATTTGAATGTGCTGTTCCAGTACAATATGCCGCTGCGCGCACTGGCTAAAATGACCAATGGCGCCATCAGCATGGGCATGGTGGACGGTATTGTGATGGAAGTGCAGGGCTTTTGGGTTATCGGCCTGGTGCGAGTGATTTTTGAGGCCGTCAAGAACGTGATTTTGAACGCGCAGCTGGAAAACCGTCTGCGCAACAGCTGACAGGAGGTGCAGCCATGCAATTTTGGAATACCTTTGCGGCTAAGCACCCCGCCGCTGCCAAGTGGGTGCGTGAGGGCGGCTTGTTCGTCATCGTGTCAAACTTAATTACGGTGTTCAAATACTTGCTTTTGCAGTTTCTGCCCGCCGCATTCAGCAGCCTGCCGGTCGTGGATTTCGGCTGGCCGGGCATCCCGGTAACGCTCTATGGCGAGACGTTCCAGTGGAACATCCTTGGCTACGATGCCGCCCACGGCGGTCTGCCCTACTTCTGCGCCTACATGATCGCGATGGTGATTGGCGAGTGCATCAACTTCCCGATCCAGCGCAATTTCGTGTTCCGCAGCAAGGGCAACCTGGGCAAGCAAATTGCCTGGTATGTGGCGGCGTTCTGCATCATCACCTGCATCGTCAACTCCATCAACTGTGTTTGGGTGGCGGTGGCTGGCCTGCTGGTGCCGGACTTCATCTACAACATCGGCACGACGGTTTTGAACGGCGGCGTGTCCATGGTGATCTTCTTCTTCGTCAATAAGGTGATTTTCCCCGAAGGGGAGAAATAAGAAAAAGGCGCGTGTGCGAAAACTTCTCGCACACGCGCCTTTTCTTGGCTTCCCCCAAGGGGGAAGGCTTTTATTCTACTGCCTCCACCTCTTTGATCATCATCTCGTTCCCCTGCACCAGATGCGTATGTTCGCTCCGGCAGTGGGGGCAGATTCGGCCATACTGCACGGTGGGGTACTGCTGCCCGCAGTCCTCGCAGAGAGTCACGGCGGGGATGGTCTCCACCGCCAGCACCGCGCCTGGTAAAATCTCAGACTTCGCGGCGGCCCACTTCCAACAATCCTGCAGGTAGCTCTCCACCACGCCGGAGACTTCGCCCAGCTGCAATGTCACCCGTCGGATGCGGGATACATCGTTTTGCTTTGCCACATCCTCCACCGTGCGGATGATGTGGAACACAATGCCCAGCTCGTGCATTTACTTCTCCTTTTTGGAGAAACGAATCTTGATTTCCCGCTTCGCCATGTAGGGCAGAATGGCCTTGAACTTGTCCTCGCTCTTGACCATCTTGCTGCACTCGGGCAGGTCGCGGTGCAGATGGATAGCGTCAAACTCGCACTTGGTCGTGCAGACGCCGCAGCCGATGCACTTGTTCGGGTCGACGACGCTGGCACCGCAGCCCAGACAGCGGGCTGTCTCGATTTTGACCTGATCCTCGGTCAGCGTCAGGTGCGCATCCCGGAAGGAACGGTGGGGGTCGATGCTCTCGTCCAGCGCGGCGGTCTGGCGCGGGGCATGGTCGTACTCGCCCAGGGACAGATTGTTCTTGTCCAGCTCGTGGAAATCCCGGCGGTTGCGGCCGATCGTCATGCTGGTGTTGGGCTGCACATAGCGGTGGATGGAGATTGCCCCCTGTTTGCCTGCCGCAATCGCGTCGATGGCAAAGCGCGGGCCGGTATAGACGTCGCCGCCCACAAACACGTCGGGCTGCGCGGTCTGGTAGGTCAGCGCGTCGGCCACGGCACCCTGGCCACGGCCCAGCTCTACGGCCTCTCCGTTCAGCAGGTCGCCCCACTCGATGCACTGGCCGATGCTGAGCACAACGTTCTCGCAAGGCAGGGTGATGGTGTCGTTCTCGTCGTAGGTGGGTGCAAAGCGGCCCTCGGCATTGTAGAGACCGGTGCACTTTTTCAGCACCACGGCGGTGACATGGCCGTTTTCGGCGATAAACTCCTTCGGGCCGTAGCCGCAGGTGATTTTGGTGCCTTCCTCCTCGGCCTCGGCGATTTCCTCCACCGAGGCGGGCATCTTCTCCCGCGGCTCCAGGCAGACCATTGTCACATCGTCGGACCCGCAGCGTAAGGCGACCCGCGCCGCGTCGATGGCGACATTGCCGCCGCCGATGACAACGGTCTTGCCCTGCATCCTGTGGCTTTCGTCGCCGCCCACGGTGCGCAGCAGGTGTACGGCAGTCTCAATGCCTGCGGCATCCTCGCCGGGCACGCCCGCCTTGCGGCCGCCCTGGCAGCCGATGGCAATGTAGAACGCCTTGTAGCCCTGCTCGCGCAGCTGGGCCAGCGTCACATCCCTGCCCACGTCCACGCCGCAGTGGATGTCCACGCCCAACTCCCGCAGTACGTCGATCTCGGCGTCAATGACGTCTTTCTCGAGCTTGAAGGAGGGGATACCGTACCGCAGCATACCGCCGGGACGCTCGTTTTTCTCAAACACGGTGGGCTTGTAGCCCTGGGCCGCCAGGAAGTAGGCGCAGCTCAGGCCCGCCGGGCCGCCGCCGATGATGGCAATTTTCTGCGGCCACGGCCCTTGCAGCGACGGCTGGACGACGTCGGGCACATAGCGGTGCTCGGCGTGCAGGTCTTGCTGGGCGATGAACTTCTTCACGGCGTCGATGGCAACAGCCTGGTCCACGGTGCCGCGGGTGCAGGCATCCTCGCACCGGCGGTTGCAGATGCGGCCGCAGACGGCGGGGAAGGGGTTCTCTTTTTTGATCAGCGCCAGCGCGTCGCGGTAGCGGCCCTGGGCGGCCATTTTCAGGTAGCCCTGCACGGCAATGTGGGCAGGACAGGCCGTCTTGCAGGGGGCCGTGCCGGTGTCATAGCAGTTGATACGGTTCTTGTCGCGGTAGTCGATGGCCCACTTCTCGGGGCCCCACTTTACGGCGTCGGGCAGTTCCTGGCGCGGGTAGACGACGCGCCCTTCCTTGGTGCAGAGCTTTTGGCCCAGCTTGACCGCACCGGCGGGGCAGTACTCCACACAGCGGCCGCAGGCTACGCAGTTTTCCGGCGCGACTTTGGCAACGTAGGCCGAGCGGCTCATGTTGGGCGTGTTGAACAGCTGGCTGGTGCGCAAAGCGTTACAGACGTTGACGTTGCAGTTGCAGATGGCGAAAATCTTGTTCTCGCCGTCGATGTTCGTGATCTGGTGTACAAAGCCGTTGTCCTCGGCCTTTTGCAAAATCTGCATGACCTCGTCGTAGGTGACGTAGTGGCCTTTGTTCGTCTCCACAAGGTAGTCGGCCATGTCGCCGACGCCGATGCACCAGTCGTCGGGGTCGTCGCCGCAGCCCTCGCCCATGGCGGCGCGGGACATACGGCAGCTGCACGGCCCGGCGGCATACTTGCCGTCATACTTTTTCAGCCAGTGGGAGATATGCTCCACGTCTACGGACTGGTTCTCGGTCTCGATGGCCTTTTCCACCGGGATGACGTGCATACCGATACCCGCGCCGCCCGGCGGCACCATGGCGGTGATGTGTTCCAGCGGCAAAAAGGTCATCCGCTCGAAGAAGGCCGTGACCTCGGGGTGGTCGGCGATCTGCTGTTTGTTCATGTTGAAAAATTCCGCACTGCCGGGCACGAACATCGGCAGGATGTACTGCTTCTCCCGGCGGGGATTTTCCCAGTTGTATTCCAGTAATCCGACCACAGCCATCTGCTGCAGCAGCGGTTCCAGCTCGTCGGCAGGCTTGCCGGTAGCCTTGACCAGCTCGGGCAGGGTCATGGGCTTGCGGACCTTCATTTTCAATGCGACCTCGGCCATCTCGTCGGTCACGATGGACGCAAGGCCCCAGTATTCGGGGTCGTCCTGGGTCAGCGTACCCTTTTTGGCAGGGATGCGGTCCGTGATCATCTGGCCCAGCTTGGCGATATTTTCCCGGAACGGCTGGTCCTTCGGGATCCGGAAGGGCAGCTTGCTCTCGTCCAGCGGGAACGCAGTGGGTTTGCTCATGGTGTGCTCCTTTTTATGTTGTTGCTCCGTTTATGCTCCAAAGCCTTCCCCTGAGGGGGAAGGCGGCCCCGCAGGGCCGGATGAGGGGCGGGTGTGCCGCGACTGTCCGGTAAATGGTGGCAATGGCAAACTTGCCCCTCATCAGTCCGCTTCGCGGACAGCTTCCCCCGAGGGGGAAGCCTTTACCTCTGCCACTCCCTGACCTGCTCTTTCAACCAGTCAGCCCACTCGTCGATGCCTTCCCCGGTCTTGGCACAGATGGGGATGACC
>ENA-OYAN01000149-OYAN01000149.1-human-gut-metagenome-genome-assembly--contig:-NODE-149-length-10131-cov-5.534637_pt1 | contig 10131 bp, 10 predicted proteins | sample MGYA00244519_ERZ652823 | MGnify/ENA primary metagenome ERZ652823 (study PRJEB26926, sample SAMN06164814) | human gut metagenome | biome: ENVO:00009003; feature: ENVO:2100002; material: ENVO:00002003... | reverse complement strand
ATAAGAGACAGATATGGATGAGGCTGAATTTGATGATGAGACTTTTGCCGGGACAGAGCAGCGTCTGGATGAAATCAATCATCTGAAGGCAAAATACGGTCATACGATAGATGAAATTTTAGCATCCTTAGAGGAAAAAAAGGAAAAAGCAGAGAAGCTGCAGAATTATGATATATATCATAAGAAGCTTATGCAACAGGAAAATGCATTAAAAGAAACATTGCAGAAGCAGTCAGAAAAAGCATCTGCAATCCGCAAAAAATATGCGAAGGAACTGGCAGAAAAAATCAGGGAGCAGTTAGTAGATTTGAACTTCTTAGATGTTCGTTTTGAAATGAAATTTGAACAGAAAGAGACTTTTGGAGCAGATGGCTTTGATGAAGTGGAATTTGTCATTGCAACCAACCCGGGAGAGCCATTAAAACCGCTCGGCAGCGTAGCATCCGGTGGAGAATTATCAAGAATTATGCTGGCATTAAAAACAGTGCTTGCTAAAAATGATGAAATAGAAACCTTGATTTTTGACGAAATTGATACAGGAATCAGCGGAAGGACGGCGCAGATGGTATCTGAAAAAATGCATATGATTGCAGAACATCATCAGGTAATCTGCATCACACATCTGCCGCAGATTGCTGCAATGGCAGATGCCCATTTCAGTATTGAAAAATCCGTAGAAAATGAGACAACCATTTCTACCATACGAAGACTCACCGAGGATGAGCAGGTAACTGAATTAGCAAGAATGCTTGGTGGAGTGAGGATTACAGACACCGTATTGGAAAGTGCAAGAGAAATGCTTAACCTGGCACAAAATGCTAAAAAATAAACGATTGAATCAAACAATAATACACATAATAAAAACAGGATATTCAATGAATATCCTGTTTTTATTTTACGCGGGAAAGCTGTAAAGAGAGTTTCCTGTAGTTATTATGCCTGTAGTGAGGAAAATATAATGCGGATGAGATTAATAAGAAAAAGCATAAAAAATATATGGCAGATTATAGTGATTGTCTGGCTGGTATTTGCTTACCAGCTTATGTTAAATATGGTTCCGGATGAAGTAAAACTTATCGATGGTGATTTAAGTAAACTGGACATTTCCATGCCGGTGACCTTCGAATGCCGGGATTCCGGAAAGAGATTTATCGATACATCTGTAATGGAAAATCAGCAGCTGCAAAGCAGCATGGACAAGGCCGGTGCCGAAAGAAATGAAATAGATATGGCTTCAGATACGGTTGTTTTACGAGCGAAGCTTTTTGGAATTATACCAATAAAAGAGGTGCAGGCAGATATTGTAGCGGAACAGGAGGTCTATGCCAGCGGGGAAAATATTGGTATTTATGTGCAGACGGATGGCATCTTTGTCATCGGAACGGGAAATTTTGAAGGGATGGATGGAGTACTGTATGCACCGGCACAGAATGTTTTAAAGAGTGGAGATTATATTTGTGCAGTAGATGGAAAAAAGCTTGAAAATAAGGAGGCGTTAATGGATGCTGTCGATAAATGTGAAGGAAAATCTTTAGTGCTTCGGATACGTCGAAATGGAGAAACATTAGAATTATATATACAGCCGAAATTGTCAAAAGAAGAAACGTATAAATTAGGAGTCTGGGTAAGGGATGATCTGGCAGGAATCGGAACACTTACCTATATCAGCCAGGATGGAAGCTATGGGGCACTGGGACATGCGGTAACAGACATGGATACCGGAAGTATGCTGGAAGTGGGGACGGGAAAACTTTATAACAGCAGACTGGTGGGAATCGTAAAAGGAGAATCCGGTAAACCGGGTGAATTATCAGGAGTCATTAATTATGAAGAAAAATATTGTATGGGAGATATTGAGGAGAACTGCGAACGAGGAATCTATGGAACATTACATGAAAAAAATAATTTGCTGGAAAATGCCGTAGCTTATCCGGTTGGTTATAAGCAGGATATTGAACCTGGAGAAGCAGAAATTATCAGTGATATCGACGGAACGATAGCGCATTATAAGATAAGAATTACGGAAGTTAATTATCGGAAGAATAAGGAGAACAAAAGTATTTTATTTGAAGTAGAGGATGCGGCACTGTTAGAGAGCACCGGAGGTATTGTACAGGGAATGAGCGGCAGCCCGGTGATTCAGAACGGAAGGCTGATAGGTGCAGTTACCCATGTGTTCGTCGATGATGCAAAGAAGGGGTATGGTATTTTTATTGAGGATATGTTAGAGATAGAGAAAACGTCGAATCCATAAGAAAAAACAGTTTATAATTTAACGACATGTTTCGACATAATTTATGTCAGGATATAATTATGATACAAAATGTATAAGGGGAAGAAGGCAGCCGTTGTCTTCCGGGCAATATTGATGTCGAAATAAGATGAACGCTTTAGCTTGAAACGACAGAAAAGTTGTGTTTAAATACAAGTAGTTTCATCTTTGTACAAAAGAGTGGAAACGGCAGGAGGTTTGACATGGAAAAATTAAATGTAGCAATTGCAGATGATAACGAGAGAATGGTACAGCTTTTAGATGAAATCGTAGCCAGCGATAAGGATTTGCAGGTGGTTGGTACGGCAAAGAACGGGGTCGAAGCATATGAGATTATCAAACATAAACAGCCGGATGTTGTTTTATTGGATATAGTTATGCCAAAACTTGACGGACTTGCACTGTTAGAAAAAGTAAAAAAAGATAAATCCATAAGAAAATGTCCTAGTTTTATTATTATCAGTGCGGTAGGACAGGACCGGATTACAGAAGATGCATTTAATCTGGGGGCGGATTATTACATTATGAAGCCCTTCGATAATGATATGATTATCAATCGGATAAAAAGTACAAGAGTGCTCCGGGGAATGAATGCTGTGGAATCAAAAAAAGTCGGAGCATATGAGAAAAAGCCTTCGACAAAGCCGGAGGATCTGGAAAGTAAAGTGACAAATATTATACATGAAATAGGAGTTCCGGCACATATCAAAGGATATCAGTATTTGCGTGAAGCAATTATTATGTCGGTAAATGATATTGAAATGCTTAATTCCATTACAAAAATACTTTATCCGACAATCGCAAAAAAATATCAGACAACAGCCAGCCGCGTAGAACGTGCTATCCGCCACGCAATAGAGGTGGCATGGAGCCGTGGCAAAATGGACACGATTGATGAGCTGTTTGGGTATACGATAAACAATGGAAAAGGTAAACCGACGAATTCAGAATTTATAGCACTGATTGCAGACAGAATCCGCCTGGAATATAAAGCGTATTAAAAGGGTGGTTTCTACAAAAACGGCAGCAAAATATGGTATCTGAATCAGACAGTTTAGGTATTTTCTGCTCCCCCATAACGTGGTATAATGAGCGTAAGCAATGAGCAGTGCAGCCGACAGAAATGCGCGATACTGTGCTTGCACAAAGTATCGCGTATTTCTGTCGGCTGATAGGGCGAATGCCCGTACATCGAGAAAACCAAAGGTTTTCGAGATGCACTGCGAAAGAAAGCGCAGCGAAAGATGCACTGCGTATTTGTAAAAAGGGTATCAGATTTGGGGGTAACAGAAATGAAGCGGGTATTATTTGTTACATCAGAGGCAGTTCCATTTATCAAAACAGGCGGCCTTGCAGACGTTGCAGGTTCACTGCCAAAATATTTTTCAAAAAATGAATATGAAGTCAGCGTCATGCTGCCGAAGTATATGTGTATCCGTGAGGATATGCGTAAGAAAATGCATCATATATTGCATTTTTATGTAGATTTGGGCTGGCGAAAACAATATGTAGGAATACTGGAGGCAAAGGAAGATGGAATCCAGTATTATTTTATTGATAATGAATTCTATTTTGCGGGAGAAAGACCATATAATAATATTTACGAAGATGTAGAAAAATTTGCATTTTTCTCAAAGGCAGTATTAGAAGCATTGCCGCATATGAATTACCAGCCGGATATTATTCATTGCCATGACTGGCAGACGGGACTGGTTCCGGTATATCTGGAGAATATCTATAAGAAAAATGTATTTTACCAGAATATGAAAACGGTATTTACGATACACAATCTACAGTTCCAGGGGCGCTGGAATCTAAAGGCAGTAAAAGATATTACCGGATTGCCGGATGCTATTTTTACACCGGACAAATTAGAGTCGTATGGAGAGGGAAATTATCTGAAGGGTGGTATTGTATATGCAGATGCTGTAACAACGGTAAGTCCTACATATGCTTATGAGATAACAACTCCGGATGGTGGCGAAGGCTTGGATGGTCTCATTCGCAGTAACAGCTATAAATTAAGCGGTATTATTAATGGAATCGATTATAATGAATATAATCCGAAAGCGGATCCAAAGATTGCTTATTTATATGATGCCAATGATTTGGAAGAGGGCAAGCGGAAAAACAAGCAGGCACTTTTAAAGGATATGAATCTTCCGTATTCGGATGATGTGATGTTAGTTGGAATTGTTTCAAGAATGACAGAGCAGAAGGGATTTGCACTGGTAGATTATATGATGGATGAACTGCTTTCTTCCGGTAAATTTACGATTGTTGCCTTAGGAACCGGAGAGGAACGTTATGAGAATATGTTCCGCTATTATGAGAGCAGGTATCCGGACAGACTGAAGGCAAATATTATGTATTCCGAAGAAGCAGCACATAGAATTTATGCAGCATCAGATGCTTTTTTGATGCCATCTTTATTTGAACCCTGCGGTCTGAGCCAGTTGATGAGTCTTCGTTATGGAACAGTACCTGTGGTTCGCGAGACCGGTGGCTTAAAGGATACCGTAGAGCCATATAATGAGTATCAGCATACCGGAACCGGTTTTACTTTTTCCAATTATAATGCTCATGAAATGCGTGACAGTCTTCTTTATGCATATCAGGTATTCCATGAGAACCGGACCGGGTGGCTGGATATCGCAAGACGTGGCATGGAGCAGAATTTCTCCTGGTCCAGTTCTGCAAAGGAATATGAAAAATTATATGCTAAATTGTAGTCCGTTCTTCTGACATAGAAGTAAGAAGCTTTTCGGAACGGGAATAGAAATAAGCGTGATCGGATAAGATTTCTTCTTCCTCAACCTGAGTGGAATTTACTTCATGAATCATAGCATTTAAATCTTGTATACAGGTTCCGGGCAGAACAGGAAGAATCAGAAATTCATGAATACTGCTTGGAATCAGATAGAAGTCACATGTGAGCTTATCTGCAATGGAATCTAAAAGATTTGGATAGAGAATGCAGGAAGCACCATAGAGTCTGGCTTTATTGGTTAATACATAAAGCGGTGTTTCAGATTCTTCTTCCATGCTATCTGCAGGAAAGGGCATTGGCATAAGCTTATTGAGTAATGGCATTAATGGTTCAAAATCAGCAGGAAGCTGTGCCGGTGTATTCTCTAAGGCATAAGAATATAACGCATCTGCGGAGACGTTCCAGTAGGAAAGATGAGTGGAACGAATCAGAATAGTGGCGTTTCCCTGACTTGAGCTAGATAAAAGACAATAGAAAACAACTGCAAAATCAAGATAACGAAAATGAGGGATTTCTTTGAGGAGTTCCTCATTTTTCTGATAGTGAATCAGTTTAAAGAGGATGCGGTGCCGTACATTTTCAAAATTAGTAAAGAATGCTACATCGACAGAACTGCTGGGACGGTAAGCCCGGTAAATTTCCCGGATATGTAAAATAATGTTATGTATGCTTTTTCCTGCCTGATATTCTTTGTAATAATCATTGAGATAAATAGTGGGAGAAATGTTGCAGCCCTTTTGCAGAATAGTGAGTCCATCCAAAGTAACGCCATTATTTTTTTGGATTTTATGCAGCTGAATCGTAACATCTGTATCAAACAGAGAATGAATTTGTAACTGGATTTCAGTAAGAAATTGTTGATATGTCATAAAGACCTCCTGGTTAGAAATGGTAAAAATGAATAAATAGAAAAGAAAGTCCATGGATTATTCCAATGGACTTTCAATATATCATCTTGTGTCTTGAATAACAAGAAAGGTAATATGAAATTTTTCTAAAAATTTTCTAATCTTTTAGAGACCAGAATATTTTAGTAAGATTTTAATTTCTTCCAGAGATAGTCATAAGTTTCTGTAGCCGGGACATCAAGACTGTTAAAAATTTCACAGTTTTCTAAAGTTTCCTGATCAGAAAAAATAGTAGTACTTTCCTGAACTTCTTCATCCAGTTCGTCATAAACAGCGGTGTTTGGTGTAGCATACCAGACATAGTCAAAGTTTTCCATACCGATATCTTCACGACAGAGATAATTTAAAAACTGTTCTGCAGCATCCTTATGCTGGCAGGTTTTAGGAATGAACCAGGAGTCCATCCACATATTAGAACCTTCTTTCGGAACCACATAATCAAGATCATCATTATAATCCTGTGCATAGGCAGCCTCTCCGGAATAAATAAGAGCCATGGCAGCATTTCCGGCAATCATTTCATCGGCAGAAGAATCTACCAGATAGGAGTAGACTAAATCTTTCTGGTCACAAAGCATGGAAAGTGCTTCGTTTAATTCATCTTCATCCGTAGTATTGATGGAATAGTCCAAAAGCCGGAGTGCAGGAACGAAGGTATCGCGGACGGAATTTTCCATGATAATCTGTCCCTTATATTTCGGATTCCAGAGAACATTCCAGCTGTCCATATCAGCTTCATCTACCATGGTTTTATTGTAGAGAATACCCAGTGTGCCGAAGAAATAAGGTAGTGTGTATTTCGTTTCCGGGTCAAAGGCCTTGGAAAATTCCACATAGGTCGGGTCGATGTTTTCGTAAAGTGGAATATTATCATAATTCATTTCTAAGACTTCACCTTCATTGATAAGCTTCTGGATCATATAGTCGGAGGTACAGATTAAATCGTATTTGATGGAACCCGCCTTATATTTGGTATACATTTCCTCCGGACTTTCATATTCTTCGTATTTGATGGTAATACCGGTTTCTTTTTCAAATTGCTGGATAACATCCGGCTCTATATATTTTCCATAATTTAAAATAACAAGTGCATTTTCATCCTCTTTCTGTCCACAGCCGGAAAGAGTAAGGAGACCAGCAATAAGCATAAATGAAAATAAGAATTTCTTCATTTCTTAAGACCTTCCTTTCGCATCCTTGACACTGCGGTAATTCATAATCAGAAGAAGCACCAGAGCAAGGAAGAATAAAATCGTAGACAGTGCATACATTTCCGGAATAATACCTTTACGCAGCTGGGTATAAATCATGGTAGACAATGTGTTGACACCGGCACCTTTGGTAAAGTAGGTGATGGAAAAATCGTCTAAGGACATTGTCACAGCCATCAGAAAACCGGAGAATACACCAGGCTTGATATCCGGCCATACAATTTTGAAAAATGCATAAAGTGGTGTTGCGCCTAAGTCTCTGGCAGCTTCATAGGTATGGGAGGAGGTGTTGGAAAGCTTAGGCAGTACATTTAAAATGACATATGGAATGTCAAAGGTAATATGTGCAATCAATACGGTTGATGTTCCAAGCGCTGTAAAGCGGACAAAAAGCAGCATCAGGGAAATACCGGTTACAATATCTGCATTCAGAAGTGGAATGTTAGTTGCACCAAGCATAATCTGACGGTTCCTTTTCCGCATGGCACTGATTCCGATTGCTGCCATGGTTCCGATTATTGTAGCAATCACAGAAGATGCAACGGTAATCAGAATCGTGGTATAAAAGGCATTCATAATAGTCGGGTCAGAAACAAGATTGCGATACCATTCTGTCGTAAATCCGCCCCATTTTACACGGGAGAGGGAGTTGTTGAAGGAAAGTACAATCAGAACTCCAATCGGAAGATACAGAAACAGGAAAATAATTGCAAGATAAATTCTTGATAAACTTTTCTTTACCATACTGCATGCCCTCCTGATTCACCGGCACGATTCATGAATGCCATACTGATTAATACAAAAAGCATAAGTACAATGGAAAGTCCGGAACCTAAATTCCAGTAGGAACCCTGCATGAAGGACTGCTCAATAACATTTCCAATGAGAAGTACTTTACCTCCGCCTAAAAGGTCTGAAATAACAAAGGAGGTAAGTGCCGGTACGAATACCATAATAATTCCACTGACAATTCCAGGCACAGTAAGCGGCAGAATGATACGGAAGAAGGTGATAAAACTGTTGGCACCTAAATCCCTTGCCGCATCTATTGTTTCCTTGCGGATACGTACTATGGAATTGTAAATCGGCATAATCATAAATGGAAGAAAATCATAAATCATGCCAAATACAACGGCTCCCTGTGTATTTAACATATGAAGCTTCGGGATGCCAAAAATGGAAAGGAATCCATTGATAATTCCATTATTGGAAAGCAACATCTGCCATGCTAAAATACGCAGCATAAAATTCATCCACATTGGCAGGACGAAGATAAATACCACAAAGCTCTGATGCTTGATATGAAGACTGTTTAATATCATGGCAAGCGGGTAGGAGAGCAGGAGACAGACAACCGTACATAAGATACCAAGCTTCAAGGAAAGCAGGAGTGCTTTTATATGTACCGGGTCTGCAATTGCAGCAATATTTGCCCAGGTAAAACCACCGTCACTGTTGGTGAATGCGTAATATAATATCATCAGAATCGGAAGTACAGTAAATCCAATAATCCAGACCAGATAAGGTCCGGCTAAAAGTCTTTTTCTGGTATTATGCATCGAGTTCCACCGCCTTTTCGTCACTGGATTCCGGTTTATGCATAATCTGGATATTGAAAGGAATTACCTTCATTCCTACATGGCTTCCGGTTTCAAAATATTTGGTGGTATGAACAAGCCATTCATAGCCGCCAGCCATAATTTCGATTTCATAGTGGACACCCTTGAAGATAACAGAAGTAATATCACCATCCATAAAACCGGTGCCGGCTTCTACAATATCAATATCTTCCGGGCGGATGACTACGTCTACCGGTTTATTATTACCAAAACCGGTGTCGACACATTCGTGCTTGATGCCTAAGAAGCTGACTAATTTATCCTCAATCATGATACCGTCAATGATATTGCTGTCTCCGATAAAGTCGGCAACGAATGCATTTTCCGGCTCATTATAAATATCTTCCGGAGTACCAATCTGCTGGATATAGCCCTGATTCATGACAGCAATGGTGTCTGACATGGTAAGGGCTTCTTCCTGGTCGTGGGTAACATAGATAAAAGTAATGCCAAGTTCATTTTTCAGACGAATCAGTTCGTACTGCATGTCCTGACGCATTTTTAAATCCAGTGCGCCCAAAGGCTCGTCTAAAAGGAGCACCTTTGGTTCATTTACAATGGCACGGGCAATGGCGATACGCTGCTGCTGGCCACCGCTTAAGGAATCAATGCTGCGGTTTTCATAACCGTCTAAGTTTACAAGCTTTAAGGCATATTTGATTTTATCCTGAATATAAGCCTTGCTTTTTTTACTGATTTTTAAACCAAAAGCAATATTATCTGCAATGCTCATATGGGTAAAAAGTGCGTATTTCTGGAATACGGTATTTAATTTACGCTCATTTGGCGGAAGAGAAGTAATATCTTTTCCATCAAAAATAATACGTCCGGTGTCCGGTGTCTCAAAACCACCGATAAGACGCAGGGTAGTAGTCTTTCCACAGCCGGAAGGTCCCAGCAGTGTTAAGAATTCGTTTTCCTTTACATAAAGATTTAAGTCATCCAAAATCATATTTCCGTCATAAGTTTTGGTAATATTTTCTAATTGTATTAATTTCTTGCCCATCATAACCTCCTAAAAACTTGGCGGGTTTGTAACCCAGATAAGAACGGCATCTTTCCTGCCGGTATTTTCGATATGGTGCTTTTTGTTGGACTTAAGATAAAAAGACTCCCCCTGTCTTGCAGTATAAGTACGGGTACCATATATGATTTTAATGGAGCCCTTAAGCACATAGCCGAATTCTTCTCCCTCATGTGGAAGATAGATGTCTGATGTGCCGCCGGGCTTCAGCGTCAGCCGTACCGGTTCCATCATATCTTTCTGGGCACCGGGAACCATCCATTCGATTAAGCTCCTGTGCTGTCTCTTATACACATCTCCGAGCCCACGAGACTACGCTGCATCTCG
>ENA-OYAN01000129-OYAN01000129.1-human-gut-metagenome-genome-assembly--contig:-NODE-129-length-10409-cov-7.006471_pt1 | contig 10409 bp, 10 predicted proteins | sample MGYA00244519_ERZ652823 | MGnify/ENA primary metagenome ERZ652823 (study PRJEB26926, sample SAMN06164814) | human gut metagenome | biome: ENVO:00009003; feature: ENVO:2100002; material: ENVO:00002003... | reverse complement strand
CGTATCCGACTCTGTGGTTTGCTCTGTCAAAAGCCACTCCCGGCATGATCATAAGAGCCTTTGACCAGTTGACGATCTCCCCCGATACAGGCTCAGGAATCCCAAAATATCCGGGTTCCAGCCGGGCAAAGTCTGTCAGCTTATAAAATACCATATCCTTTCCCACAACCTTGGGAACTGCAACCTCCTTGCCGGCCTTCCATGCTTCTTTTATAAGATACTCTGTGACAACTTCATGGTTGTAATCTGCATATACCAGAATGCGGTCCGCATTCTTAAATGCAGGAAGTGCGGTCACTTTGTCAGTGATCGTGCGGCTCATTGCCTCTATCTGTTCATCTGTGTGCAGCTTTCTTTCTGCGAAAATCTTCTTTCTAATGTCTTTTTTTGATTCCATATTTTTCACCCAGATTAATGATTGTTCCGTCTTCCTGCTGAACATCCACATTGTCCAGCTGAGCGCGAAGGTTCATGCGGACAGATGCAATATATTCCTTGCGCAGCAGTTCTCTTTCTTTTTTCTCTTCTTCAGTAAGCCCCACACTTTTGGCTTTATGTGCAAGTGCATTAATGCGGTCGATTTTCTCAACTTCCATAGTTCTTCCTCCTGTTTTTGTCTGCGGCAGTCTGTCTGTAAACACTGCCATTTACTCTGTGAATGTCATTTGGCACCGGTAAATTTCCGGTATTATAACAGTCTGTCAATAATATCGATCAGATAAACTTCCTCTTTGGACTGGCTTACAAACAGCGTACCGTACTTGCGTCCCTCTGTAATCTTATGGATAATATGGAAATCGGCTCCGTTTGCGATCACCATATCTACGCCTGCTGCAGAAGCGATCTGTGCTGCTGTCAGCTTAGTAGCCATTCCGCCGGTTCCTACCTTACTTCCAGAAGTACCTTTTCCCATGTTAAGCAGATTATCATCCAGATTTTCTACCACATCAATGAATTTTGCATCAGGATTAGTATTGGGATCATCTGTAAAAAGACCATCAATATCTGATAACAGGATCAGCAGATCTGCCCGTACAAGTGCGGCAACCATTGCAGACAATGTATCATTATCTCCGAATTTCTCCAGATTCTGAAGCTCATAGGTGGAAATGGAGTCATTCTCGTTTACAATGGGAATCACTCCCAGACTGAGCAGTTCATCGAAAGTATTCTGAGCATTCTTTCGGTTAATATTATTAACCATAGTATTTTTGGTCATAAGAATCTGAGCGGAAAGCTGATTATATTCAGAAAAAAGTTTCTGATAAATCATCATCAGTCTGGCCTGTCCTACTGCTGCACATGCCTGTTTTCCTTTCAGTTCTGTGGGTTTCTCATGCATTCCAAGAGCTGCCACACCTGTTGCTATAGCTCCTGAAGAAACCAGTATGACATCTTTTCCCTGATTGCGAAGGTCACTGAGCTCTCTTGCCAGCACTTCCAGTTTGCGAAGGTTCAGTCTTCCTGTCTCCGAATGAGTCAGGGAAGAAGAACCGATCTTAATTACAATACGTTTTTTATCTTTAAGTCGTTCCCGGTAATCCATCTTTTTGTTACTCCATATAAATATATTTTTTGTAACTGTTCAGTGTCTTTACAGTTACGAGACAAAATCCATCAGAAATTGCCTGTAATAACAGAATTTGAAGATCAGCGTGTAATCCCAAGCTCCTCCAGGGCTTTCGCCTGTTTTGCCTCCATGACTGCCGCTTCCCCGGGAGTCATATGGTCATATCCCAGCAGATGCAGCATACTGTGTGCAACCAGAAAACAGAATTCTCTTGTCACACTGTGTCCGTATTCCTCTGCCTGCGCAAATACCTTGTCAACTGAGATCATGATATCTCCAAGAAGAAGTTCGTCTGTATCCAGATCAAAGTAAGATTCATCTTCCTCCACAATATCATATCCTGCCGGTGTCTCAAAAGGAATCATAGGGAAGGATAAAACATCCGTAGGTCTTGCGATATCGCGAAACTCAGTATTAACTCTCTCAATCTCTTCGTTATCTGTAAGTACAAGATTCACCTGTGCATCATAGGGACATTTTTCCATTTCAAGAACCTTGTCAGCTACCTTTACTGCCAGTGTCTCATAGTCGATCCCCAGTTCACGCTCTGTCTCATAATCAATCTGCATGTTCATCGTTCATTTACCCCGTTTCTGCGTCTTGCCGGTCTTTCAGGTTTTTGTTTCTTCTCATAGGCATCATAAGCCTGTACAATCTGCTGTACCAGAGGATGACGGACAACATCCTTGCTGGTAAGCTGGCAGAAGCCAATGTCATCTATTTTTTTCAGTACTTTCATTGCCACGTCAAGTCCGGATGTGGTATCTCTTGGAAGATCTTTCTGCGAGGCATCTCCGGTGATGATAACCTTGGAACCAAATCCGATACGTGTCAGGAACATCTTCATCTGTGCCGGAGTAGTATTCTGTGCTTCATCGAGAATGATAAATGCATTATCCAGTGTACGTCCGCGCATATATGCAAGCGGTGCAACCTCGATCAGGCCGCGCTCCATATTTTTCGCAAAGCTGTCCGCTCCCATGATCTGGTATAGTGCATCATAGAGTGGTCTCAGATAAGGATCTACCTTGCTCTGCAGATCTCCCGGAAGAAATCCCAGCTTCTCACCGGCCTCAATAGCAGGACGTGTCAGGATGATCCTGCTGACCTCCTCATTTCGGAAGGCTGTGACAGCCATTGCCATCGCCAGATAGGTTTTGCCGGTACCGGCAGGACCTACACCGAACACGATCATTTTTTTGCGTATCTGTTCTACATAATCTTTCTGCCCCAGTGTTTTGGGCTTGATAGGTCTGCCCTGTATAGTGTTACAGATAAAATCTTTGTCTATTTCCGTGAGAACTTCGTTTCTCTGCTCCATTGCCAGAGAAAGAGCATAATTGACATTCTGTTTCGTGATCGTGTTGCCTCTTTTTGCAAGTACTGTCAGTTCTTCTATCAGTTTCTTCGCAGAAGCCGCATTCTGTTCATTGCCAAGTATCTTAAGGATTCCGTCTCTGGAGATCACTGTCACATTCAGTGTTCTCTCAATCAGCTTAAGATGCTCATCAAACTGGCCAAATACATTTGCTTCCAGTTCTGCGGGGACTTCTGTGTGTAATTCAATAATATTGCCAGCCATCCTGTGATGTCCTTTCCTGTTGATAAGTTAATAATGGATTATTGCCTCGTTTATGGACGATAATCAAAGTCCGGTTAAAACCAGATGCATCCATTGTAACACCTCCCTGCAACTTTTTAAATACAAATTTTTATGGAATTTTATGTTATCCGGCTTTTTTCGCCTGTCTGTTCGATGATAAGCAGGGTTCCTCCGGTAATGCACAGAGATTCTGTCAGCCTGGTAGTAATATGATTTTCACTGATCTTAATGCCATTTTGAAGCAGCTTCTTTTCATATTGATGAAATCTTCGCACAGCTTCCTTCTCGGCTTCTTTCCTGGTATAGGTTTCTTCTTTTATTGTATAATCAGTAGTTTCGGTCCATCCGATCCATACAGGAAGTATAAAATTTTCTGTGATACGCAGAGGAATTTCCTCTGTGATACGTTTCTGACCTGTATGTAATGTCGGATACAATCCCAGATACCAGTGCCCAAACCGGAAGTACATTTCTTTTTTCTTTTTGCCGGCAGGGATTTCTGTACGGTATTTTAATGGAAATTCCTGATAATAGGAAATTTGTCTGGAAATAAAAATATCCGCATCTGCATGAACGTATTCCTTTCGCAGGACTTCCTGACTGTCATTCATGATATGAAGTTCCCCGGATACCAGAAGTTCCCCTTTTTTGCAGGAATCCCCGGGCTTTTTTACCGGTATGCCCCTTCGGACGATCATATCTGTGATCACTCCGTCCTTGTCTGCTAGCAGATTACAGGGTGAGGTATTACTGTTGGTTTTTTGGGGGATAATTCCTTCCTGGATATTAAGAATCAGACGGGTTCCTTCTATTCTGGCAGATACCCAGGTAATCTCCGGAAAGTTTTTCCGTACAGCTGCTGCAACTTCTGAACAGTTGATCTTTTTTTTGGACATCCCATGGTTTATATCCTGCTTATCCAGAAAATCGAGGATTTCTCCGGTACTGTTTCTGACATTTCCTTCAATATGGATATTCCAGATTCTCCCTGTCAAAAAAAATATCAGGATACCTCCCAGAATCATGCCTGTAAAAAAAGCCTTTCTTTTTTTATTCCTTAAAAAAAAGAAGGGCATTCCCCGTCTCTGTATGATCTGAATATGTACACCTGTTTTATTCCGGAGAGGTCTCAGGCGAAAGAAATCAGCGGCCTGCATTTGTGCCATAAGCTGGCCGTCCTCTCTGTACCGGATCTTTTCCATATAAACTTTTCTGCTTTTGCAGAGATTCAGAAAGCGTTCCAGATTTTCTCCTCTTACAAGGATGATCACATAACCATATATTAATTTCAAAAATTTCAACATTCGCTGTCACCCGCTTTTATATCATAAATACTTCCCGTCACTTTCATTGCACTGGAATTGTACCAGCGGATTTCAAGATTTTTCCCGGATATGGTCACTTTTCCGCAAAAAGACTGTATCACAATTTCAGAAGGTGTATATTTAAAAACAGATTTATAATTTTCAATAACAGCTTCCGTCTGACCGGTCAGTGTGACGATTGTTTCATTATATGCCAGATCAGGCGGAAGTTCTAATGCCAGCACCATCCGGTTTTTCCATTGTCCTGCTTTTTTCATAAAAAAAGCTCCCCCGGCTTTTACTATCAGTCTATGCCGGAAGAACTTTCTTTAAAACACGTTTCAGCAGCAATCATCGAAACAAAACCATAGAAAACCACAGAATTGTATTTCCACCCAGATTATATTCCATAGATTCACGCTCTACAATCTCATTTACTACTACACCATGACTTTCCAGACATGGATGCATCCGGTCAGGATATCTGCATGGCTTTCCCTCTTTATAGGCACATTTTTCACAGATGTCACAGGATTCTGTAGACAGGATATAAGTTTCATACCCTTCTTTATTCAGATATTTTCCCACCTCTGTAGTCAGGTCCTCATGTGCCCGTCTTGTAGAAAGCATTTCTTCCATGTTCATGATATCCGAAACTTCCGCTACACTGGAAAAGAAAACAGCCTGAGGATAACTTTTTATTTTTTTTTCACATTCCTGCAGGGTTCCTACTGCGGGGGGACAGGCCCAGGTAGAATCATAACGTTCGCATTCTTCTTGGCAGATCGTGCGCACGCGTTCCTGAATTGTAATATCTTTTGTGTCCAGTATGCGGTATTCAAAAATCGGGTACTGTGAAATAAATTCTTCAAATTTTTCTGTGTTCATAGTTTTCTTCTTTCTTTTGGACTTGTTGGTACATTCGTTCATTTATGATAGGGTTCGTGATTCATAATGCGGTAGCTTCTGTATACCTGTTCCAAAAGGATCATCTGCATCAGCTGATGCGGAAAAGTCATTCTGGAAAAGCTGAGCTTATAATCTGCACGTTTCAGAACACTCTCACTCAGTCCTAAGGAACCTCCGATCACAAATGCAATGGAACTGATACCGGAAACTCCCAGTTTCTCAATTTTTTGAGAGAGTTCTACAGAATCCGGCGTTTTTCCATCAATTGCCAGTGCGATAACATAATCCTGTTCGCGTATATGTTTCATCAGACGTTCGCCTTCTGTATTTTTAATCTGTGTGTTCAGTGCTTCTGACGCTTTATCCGGTGTTTTTTCATCTGCTACCTGACAGAAAGTCAGCCTGCAGTATCTGCTCAGCCGTTTGGCATATTCTGCGATTCCGTCACACAGATATTTTTCTTTGATCTTTCCAACTGTAACAATACGGATTTCCATGATCTTCTTCCTTCTATTTTAATAAAATCAGCGATAAAATCACAGTATTTTTAGTACTGCAGATAATATTCCATAGCAGTCATTTTACTGGTCTTGCCATTTGCTGCAACAAGAATAACATTCAGCCTATGGTAACCCACAGGCATGGAGATTGGCTGTTCATAAACAGTACTGTTAAGATCCGGTTCAGAATCAAATGCATAATATGCCTTACATCCATCCGGAACAGTGATCTTAATCTCTGTTTTTTTATTGTAATCCCCTGATTTAGGTGTTACCTTAGGGGCTTTCGGTGCATTTAAAACAATCACATACTTTCTGCTGATCACATCACTTTCGATGTTTTTATCATTTACACCAAAGGCTTTTAATTCAGTTGTGCCTTCCCTCAGAATAATAGGTTCTGTATATACTTTACTCTTTCTGGTAGGTGTGCTTCCATCTAATGTGTAATAAATCTTTTGGCAGTTACCTTCCAGTTTCAGAGTCTGCGTTGTAGTATAGGTTCCGGGGGCAGGATTTGATACAGGTGTTTCGCAGATATATTCTGCGCAGGCATTCTGCACCTCTCTGTCAGCAGATTTCAGGATCAGTCTGACTTCGTTGGTCTTTCCCTCCTGTGTAAGAAGCTTCACATACTCTTTATATATTCCTGTTCCCGCAGTTTTGTTCTGGATAAACGGGCGCAAAACAAGAAGTGCAGATCGTTTATCGCCTGATTTCTCCATACTTTTGGCCAGAAGAAGATTGGCGGCTTCATTTTTGGGATTTTTATCCAGAGCATATTCTGCAATCCGCTGTGCTTCTTCATAGTTTTGCTGTGCATATTGTTTTTTTGCCCTGGAATATAAGGCAGAAAAAGTATTTAACTGCCGATAACAAAAGAACCCCAGCAGTGTCGCCGCACACAGAAGCAGACATAGAAGCTGTTTTCTGCTGAATTTCAGCTTTCTTCTTTTTGGATGTTTGAAATATTTTATAATTTCTGTTTTCTGTTTTTTTTCGGATGGGCGGTTCTGCTGCTCCTTTTTCATCAGAGTTTCCACTGTGCTGAATTCTCTTACCCAGGGTATCTCCGCAAGGCAATAGGGGCAGTACAGAGAGCCTTTTTCCACCTCTTTATGACATTTAGGACATTTCATAGACAGTCCTCACTTACTGATTTTCCAGATAATTCTGAAACTCCTCCATAGACATAAGAACTTTTCTCGGTTTTGTTCCCTCTTCCGGTCCCACTACACCTGCGTCGCAGAGCTGATCCATGATTCTTGCCGCTCTGTTGAAACCAATCTTAAACATTCTCTGCAGCATACCAATAGAAGCTTTCTCTTTCTCTATGATAAACTTACCTGCTTCTTCAAAATGGATGTCCCTTTCATCTCCGGACATACCTGTTGTTACAGGAGAATTTACCTGCTGCTCAATCTGTTGGTTATACTGGACACCCGGATTTTTATCTGCAAGAAATTCAACCACAGCACTTACCTCATCATCAGATACAAATGCACCCTGAAGTCTTGCAGGCTTCTGATATCCCTGAGGATAAAAGAGCATATCACCTTTTCCAAGAAGCTTCTCGGCTCCGTTCATATCCAGAATTGTCCTGGAATCCACACCGGAAGATACAGAGAAAGCAATTCTGGAAGGCATATTCGCCTTGATCAGACCGGTGATAACATTTACAGACGGTCTCTGTGTGGCAATGATCAGATGGATACCTGCCGCACGTGCAAGCTGGGCCAGGCGACAGATAGCATCCTCCACTTCTCCGGGCGCAACCATCATAAGGTCTGCAAGCTCATCCACGATGATCACGATCTGCGGCATTTTCACAGGTTCTTCTTCAGCTCCTACCGCCTTGATCTGCTCTGCTTTTCTATTATATTCATGCAGATTACGGACACCGTACTCCGCAAATGTATTGTAACGGTTTGTCATCTCCTGTACTGCCCAGTTTAATGCGCCTGCTGCTTTCTTCGGATCTGTCACAACCGGAATAAACAAATGTGGAATTCCGTTATACACACTGAGCTCTACTACTTTAGGATCAATCATGATAAGCTTTACTTCATCCGGATTTGCCTTGTACAGGATACTGATGATAAGTGTATTGATACATACTGATTTACCTGAACCGGTTGCACCTGCGATGAGAAGATGTGGCATTTTGGCAATATCCGCAACTACAGTCTTACCTGCAATATCCTTTCCTACTGCAAAAGAAAGTTTGGATTTTGCCTTCTGAAATTCTTCTGACTGGAGCAGATCTCTGAGCATAACCGTACTGTTCTCTTTATTGGGAACTTCAATGCCCACTGCTGCTTTGCCGGGGATCGGTGCTTCAATACGGATATCAGGAGTGGCAAGATTCAGTTTGATGTCATCTGCAAGACCTACAATTTTGCTGACCTTCACTCCCATCTCGGGCTGAAGTTCATAACGGGTAACTGTTGGTCCGCAGCTCACATTAGTGACAGTCACGTTCACGCCGAAATTGTGAAGTACTTCCTGGAGTTTTTTTGCAGTCTTACGCAGATAGGCATCAGAATCCCCCTGAGCTTTGCTGCTTCCTTTCTTCAGCAGATTTAAGGCTGGAAATTTATATTCTTTTTTTACGGCTGCTTCCTGTCGGGTGATCTCATGCTGAATGTTTACAATTCCGCTCTGTATCTCTTTTTCAGAAGATTTGGGGTTTTTCGAAGGCGGCCGCACTGCCTTCTCATCCTGAAAAGGGGGCAGATCTTCCTCCGGTTCTGAAACCACAGATTTCTTCCGGTCAGTGACAGCATCTTCAAATGGAAGGTCTTCCTGCTGTTGTGATTCATTATCTGCCTCGTATGTATCCGGGGATGTATCCGCTCTGTGAATCTCAAAATTCATCGGAGCATCGATGTATGGTTTATTATCCGCATCATCAGAGGATTTAATCCCTGTGTTCTCAGTATTCTCCGCAGCTTCGGCTGTTTCTGTTGCTGCTTTATCTGTATCTGCTGCTTTTTTCAGAAGTTTCCCCTTTTTCTTTGGCTTCTGTTCAGAATAGCCTGTCAGCTTGGTTCCTTCCAGAAAGCTGCCTTTTTTCATTTTTTTTGCTTCCGAAGGATCCATGAGAAAGTCATCATCTGAAAATTCATCATCGCCAATTTCTTCCTCCAGTCTGCGGACTCTTTCTTCACGCCGCTGTTCTCTTATAAGCTGACGTTCTCTGACACGTTCTTCTCTATATCGCTCACGTTCAGGCTGCCCCTGCATATAGCGCATATGTCTGTCTTTTACAAAATCACACACCTTTATAACCAGCCGCGTTACAAAATCGAGCAGAGAGCGCTGTGTGATAATGATCATACATACAACAAATGCCAATATAATGATCACATATCCGCCGATAGTTCCAAAAGCAGATGTGACAGAAATACAGATCGCTCCTCCGATCAGACCACCGCCTGTTTTATAATCTGCGCTTAAAGCATAATAATCCAGCAAAGTTGTACTCTGCATATATCCGTCTGTGAGAAGCTGCGCTGCCCCACACAGAAACAGAAACATCACAAACGCCGCTGCAAGTTTCTTATATGCCAGCCGGTTTGTTTTATTGATCAGAATAAATGCTGATTCAAGGAAAAATACGATTGGAAACAGATATGCCATCAGTCCCATCAGTCCGAAACAGAAATTACTGATCGCATCTCCCACAAAACCACCTGCTCCAAAATTGCTTGCCATCAGGATCACACATGCGGCCAAAATCACAAATAATATGATTTCTGTCTGAAATCTGCCGACTTCCTGTTCCATTGCTGTCTTCTTTTTTGTATTTCTTCCCGAATGCCCGGTATTCTTACTCTTTGATGCTGCCATTCTAAGGCTCCCCTCCTTGATCTTCTCGTAAATATCTTCCCTTTACAGGGCAAAATTTAATGCCAGTGTAATAATACCGACTATAAATGAATAATATGCAAAATAGCGTAATTTTATATTCTGAGTCATGGCTATTGTATTTCGGATAACAAGACATCCCGCAAAACCGGCGATGATCATTGCAAATACATAGGTAAACCCAAGTCCTGCCGTCATTTCAGAAGCACCAAAATTTCCGATTTCCGTAAAAAAAGCACCTATGATAGCAGGCAGGCTCATAAAAACAGAAAAACGAACCGCAAATTTGCGGTTATATCCGCATAACAGTGCAGCACATAACGTAAATCCCATTCTGGAAATCCCCGGAAAGACAGCAATCCCCTGACAAATTCCAATCCACATGGCGCTGTCATAAGAGGCCTCTCTCGGTCCCTTTTTTCCACCGGATTTATTCAGATCTGTTACCAGAAGAAATACGCCTGTAAGTAAAAATCCGATTCCCGGAACAATCTGAGAGTCTGCGGCCAGAAGAGCCAGCCGTTTTCCTGTAAGTCCCAGAAGTGCTGTTGGAATCATGGAAATCACAAGAAGAGCACCTGTTTTCCGATATGTTCCAGTGACTATTCTGGCATAACCCAAACTTTCCCCTGTCTTCTTGTTATGGATATATA
>ENA-OYAN01000112-OYAN01000112.1-human-gut-metagenome-genome-assembly--contig:-NODE-112-length-10900-cov-4.901153_pt1 | contig 10900 bp, 10 predicted proteins | sample MGYA00244519_ERZ652823 | MGnify/ENA primary metagenome ERZ652823 (study PRJEB26926, sample SAMN06164814) | human gut metagenome | biome: ENVO:00009003; feature: ENVO:2100002; material: ENVO:00002003... | reverse complement strand
CTCGCTGAACGCATTGCCGTACTCGGTGCAGTCGATGAAGTACTCAAACCGCTCGGTGAAAGCCGGATCATTGGGCTTGCGCTTGGCAAGCGGGCTGATCTCGACAGGGTAGTCGTAGATGAACGTAGGCTGGATGAGCTTGTCCTCGACAAAGGCGTCGAAGAACTCAGCCAGGATAGCCCCCTTGGTCGGGACTTCGGGCAGCTCCACATGGTGCTCCTTGGCGGCTGCGATAGCGTCCTCATCAGTCTTCCAGTCGTTGAAATCAACACCGGAATACTTCTTGACGGCCTCGACCATGGTCAGTCGCTCCCAATGGCCCATGTCGATCTGCTTGCCCTGGTAGGTGATTTCCAGGCTGCCGCAGACCTTGAGGGCTAGGCGCTTGTACATTTCCTCGACCAGATCCATCATACCGTGGAAGTCGGTGAAAGCCTGGTACAGCTCGATGGTCGTGAACTCGGGGTTATGCTTCGGGTCCATGCCCTCGTTGCGGAAGATGCGGCCGACCTCATACACGCGGTCCATGCCACCCACGATCAGGCGCTTGAGGTACAGCTCGGTCTCAATGCGCAGCACCATGTCCATGTTCAGGGTGTTGTGGTGGGTGTAGAAGGGGCGGGCGGACGCACCGATCTCAAACGGGGTCAGAATAGGTGTGTCGACCTCCAGGAAGCCCTTCTCGTCCAGGTAGGCACGGATCTCCTTCAGAATCAGGCTGCGCTTGACGAAGGTGTCCTTGACCTCGGGGTTGACGATGAGGTCAACATAGCGCTGACGGTAGCGGGCCTCGCGGTCGGTCAAGCCGTGGAACTTCTCGGGCAGGGGAAGCAGGCTCTTGGAGAGCAGGGTCAGCTCACTGATGCGGACGGAAATCTCGCCCATCTTGGTGCGGAACACTTCGCCCTTGACGCCGATGATATCACCGATGTCCAGCTTTTTGAAAGCGGCATAGGCCTCATCGCCCAGCAGGTCGCGCTTGACAAAAATCTGGATGTCGCCCTTCTGGTCGCGCAGATGGGCAAAGCTGGCCTTGCCCATGACGCGCTTGGACATCATGCGGCCGGCCAAAGAGACGATCTTGCCGGTCTCGGCTTCGGCGGGCAGGTCGGCAAACTCCTGTTTGAGGTCGGCCGAGTACGCATCCTGCGCATATTTGGTGATTTCAAAGGGGTTGTGACCGGCTTCGCACAGGTCAGCCAGCTTTTGGCGGCGCACGGCGGCCTGCTGGCTGATTTCCTGCTCGGTCTGGGGCTTATTCTGCTCCATGTGAGATCGTCCTTTCGTGATTTTTTGATTTCAAATGCTTACTTGGAACGGGAAACTTCCAGCAGCTTGTAGGTGATGATATTGCCGTTGGGCAGGGTGACATGAAAGCTGTCGCCGACTTTGCAGCCGATCATGGCAGCGCCAACCGGGCTCTCGTCGCTGATGCGGTTCAGGTCCATATCCGCCTCGGTGGAGCCGGTCAGGTCGTACTCCTCGGCGTCCTCCAGGTCATCGCCCTCGGCCAGAATCTTGACGTGCATACCGATGGAAGCAGTGTCGTTGGACAGCTCACTCTCATCCATGATGCGGGCCAGCTTCAGGGTGGCCTCCAGGTCGGCGATGCGGGCCTCCACAGAAGCCTGCTCCTCCTTGGCGGCGTCGTACTCGGCATTCTCGCTCAAATCGCCGTAGCCGCGGGCAACCTTGATCTTGTCAGCGACTTCCTTACGTTTGACGGTGCGCAGGTTTTCCAGTTCCTGCTCCAGTTTATTATAGCCCTCGCGGGTAACGACAACTTCTTTAGCCATAGCAGTGTCTCCTAACGTAAAATGGATAGTAAAAGTAGTGCGGCACCAACTGGGGAGCCGCACCAACTTAGATATTATATAGGTTTAAATGGGATTTGTCAAGTCACAACGTCATTTATCCAGCTGCAGCAGGCCAACTTTGCGGTAAACTTTGCTGACGGTGCGGTTGGCCAGGCGGGAGGCTCGCTCGGCGCCGTTCTTGAGCACCTCATCCACATAGGCTTTGTCGGCCAGAATACGGCCATACTCGGCCTGCACGGGGGCCAGCGCATCGGCGGTGACTTCGGCCACAGCCAGTTTGAAGTCGCCATAGCCCTTGCCCTCAAACTCGGCGGCGATCTCATCGTTGGACTTGCCGGTAAAGGTGCTGTAAATGCACATCAGGTTGGACACGCCGGGCTTCGTCTCACGGTCAAAGCGGACAACGCCGTCGGAGTCGGTCACGGCGCGCTTGAACTTGCGCACGATGGCGTCCTTGTCGTCGGTCATCAGGATGAAACTGTTGACATTCGTGTCGGACTTGCTCATCTTTTTAGTCGGTTCGGCCAGTGACATGATTTTCGCGCCGGCGGCAGGGACGTAGCCCTCCGGCAGGGTGAAAGTGTCGCCGTAGATGCCGTTGAAGCGGCCTGCGATATCGCGGGCAATCTCCAGGTGCTGGGTCTGGTCCTGGCCCACGGGAACGAGGTCTGCGTTATAAATCAGGATATCCGCCGCCATCAGCACAGGGTAGGTGAACAGGCCGCCGTTGACGTTGTCGGGGTGCTTGGCGCTCTTGTCCTTGAACTGGGTCATGCGGGACAGCTCGCCGAACTGGGTGTTGCAGGCCAGCACCCAGGAAAGCTCTGTATGCGCCGGCACATGGCTCTGCACGAACAGAACGTGCTCCTTCGGGTCGATGCCCACGGCCAGCAGCAGGGCGGCCAGCTCACGGGTGCGGCGGCGCAGGTCGGCGGGCACCTGGCGCACGGTCAGGCTGTGCAGATCGGCCACCATGTACAGGCAGTCATAGTCAGATTGCAGCAGTGCCCAGTTGCGCACCGCGCCGATATAGTTGCCCAGAGTGGGCGTGCCGGTGGGCTGAATGCCCGAAAGAATGCGTTTGCGTTTTTCTTCTGCCATGGTACTTTATCTCCATTCGTTATAAATCACTTTTTCAATGCAAGGGAAGAATATGCTTTATTCGTATTCCGTCGCCGCCGCCATCGTGCGCATCCAGCGCAGAGCAGCCGTCTCAACGGCAGACACCTGCATGGGATATACGGTGATGCCATTGACCGCCTCCTTGCCGAACCGTTCTCCCACGCAAATTTTCACGCAGGACTAGGCAGTTCATGTGTTTTCGTGTACAATATAGAATATAATCAAACAGAAGATATTTGTCAATGTTTTACACCCCTGAAACTGATAGTTTTATGTGAAGGAATGTTACAGCTATGGTCAAAATTCTATTCGTGTGCCACGGCAACATCTGCCGCAGTCCGATGGCGGAGTTTGTGATGAAAGATTTAGCCGCCAAGGCCGGGGCAGGGGAGCAATTTGTCATTGATTCCGCTGCCACCAGCACCGAGGAGATCGGCAACCCGGTCTACCCACCGGCGCGGCGGGAGCTGGCGGCCCATGGCGTTGCCTGCGGGGCGCATGCGGCGCGGCAGATGACCCGGGCCGACTATGACAAATATGACCTGCTCATCGGCATGGACAGTGCCAACATCCGCAATATGACCCGCCTCTGCGGCGGAGACCCGGCGGGCAAAATCCACCGCCTGCTGGACTGCACTGACCGCCCCGGCGACGTGGCCGACCCCTGGTACACCGGGGATTTTGCGGTCACCTGGCGGGATGTACTGGACGGCTGCACGGCGCTTCTGGAAATGCTGACCAATAAAAAATAGACAAACCGGCCAACAAGTGCTATAATGAGGCTACCTTTGAATATGCACCAACTACAATCCGAAAGGAACGTGTGAATAGAATGGGAAAATATTTCGGTACTGACGGCTTCCGCGGCGAGGCCGGTGTCAACCTGACCGCCGACCACGCCTACAAGGTAGGCCGCTTCCTTGGCTGGTATTACGGTATGCTGCGTCAGCGCAACGGCGAGGCGACCGCCCCGCGCATCGTCATCGGCAAGGATACCCGCCGCAGCTCCTATATGTTTGAGTACAGCCTCGTCGCGGGCCTGACCGCCAGCGGCGCGGACGCCTACTTGCTGCACGTCACCACCACCCCCAGCGTAGCCTACATTGCCCGTGTAGACGACTTCGACTGCGGTATCATGATCTCCGCCAGCCACAACCCTTACTATGACAACGGCATCAAGCTCATTGACTGCTACGGCGAGAAAATGGACGAAGAAACGCTGCTCCTGGTTGAGGCTTACCTCGACGGGCACCTGCACGTTTTCGACCAGGATTGGCCCGAGCTGCCTTTCGCCAGCCGCGACAAGATTGGCTGCACGGTGGACTATGTGGCAGGCCGCAACCGCTACATGGGCTACCTGATTTCCCTGGGCATCTACTCCTTCCGCGGTGTCAAGGTCGGCCTGGACTGCGCCAACGGCTCCAGCTGGAACATTGCCAAGAGCGTGTTTGACGCCCTCGGCGCGGACACTTACGTCATCAACAACAAGCCCAACGGCCTGAATATCAATCTCAACGCCGGTTCCACCCACATTGAGGGCTTGCAGAAGTTCGTCGTTGAGAACCACCTTGACATCGGCTTTGCCTATGACGGCGACGCCGACCGCTGTCTCTGCGTGGATGAGAAGGGCAACGTCGTCACCGGCGACCATATCCTGTACATCTACGGATGCTATATGAAGGAGCGCGGCAAGCTCATTACCAACACGGTCGTCACCACCGTTATGTCCAACTTCGGCCTGTACAAGGCTTTTGATGCGCAGGGCATCGACTACGCCAAGACCGCCGTGGGCGACAAGTATGTGTATGAGTATATGGCGAAAAACGGCTGCCGCATCGGCGGCGAGCAGAGCGGCCACATCATCTTCTCCAAGTACGCCAGCACCGGTGACGGCATCCTGACGAGCCTGAAGATGATGGAGGTCATGCTGGCGAAGAAGAAGCCAATGAGCGAGCTGGCCGCCCCGCTGAAGATTTACCCGCAGGTTCTGGAAAATGTCCATGTCACCGACAAAAAAGCTGCACAGGGCGACGCAGACGTCCAGGCGGCCGTCAAGGCCGTGGCCGAGGCCCTGGGCAACACCGGCCGTATCCTGGTCCGTGAGTCCGGCACCGAGCCGCTGGTTCGCGTGATGGTCGAAGCCCCCGAGCACGAGACTTGCGAAAAGTACGTCGCCCAGGTCGTGGACGTCATCAAGGCCAAGGGTTACGCCATCTGAATTTGAACCCTGCATGAAGCTTTGCACCGCGCTGTTGAAAAGGCAGCGCGGTGTTTTTTGGTGGAATTGAAACGTTTCCCTTGCAATGTGTCGCTCCACCTGCTACAATAAATTATATTATTTGTAAGGAGCGATCACCCATGAACTGGCATCAGGCGTGCGAACTGCCCTATTACCACGGCAGTGACCTGGGCGCAAATCCAACGGCGGAGGATACCACTTTCAAGCTGTGGGCTCCCACTGCCTGCGGGGTCGTGGTCTGCCTGTTTGCCACCGGCACCGACGATGAACCCGGCGCAGAAACGCTGGGCGTACACGAGATGCGCCGCGGCGACGCCGGGGTGTGGGCTATCACACTGCCGGGCAATCTGCACGGCGTCTACTACATCTACCGCATCTATTTTCCGGATGGCCGCATGCATGAGGTCGTGGACCCCTACGCCCGCAGCGCCGGGGCCAACGGCGTGCGCGGCATGGTCGTGGACCTTGCCAAGGCCGCGCCGGAGGGGTGGGAGCAGGACACCCGCCCCGACATCCCTGCCCACGCGCGCAGCGTGTGGGAGGTGCATGTTGCCGATTTTTCCGCTGACGAACACAGCGGCGTAAAACCGACGTGGCGCGGCAAATTCATGGGCTTCACCCCCGATGACACGACGCTGGACGGTGACGGCGAACACCCAACCTGCTTGAACTATTTAAAGACTCTCGGCGTCAGCCATGTGCAGCTGCAGCCCATCTATGACTACGCCACCGTGGATGAGGCCCGCCCCGACGGCGGCTACAACTGGGGCTATGACCCGCTGAACTACAACGTGCCCGAGGGCAGCTTTGCCACTGACGCCTTCCACGGAGAGGTGCGTGTGCGGGAGTGCCGCGCCATGGTGGCCGCGCTGCACCGCGCGGGGCTGGGCGTCGTGATGGATGTTGTCTACAACCACACCTACCACGGCGAGAGCAACTTGGAGCGCACCGTGCCCGGCTACTGGAACCGCCGCTGGCCCAACGGCATGACGACGAACGGTTCCGGCTGCGGCTGCGACCTGGCCAGCGAGCGCCCCATGGTGCGCAAATTCATCGTGGATTCGGTGCTGTACTGGGCCAAAACCTACCACATCGACGGCTTCCGCTTTGATCTGATGGCGCTGGAGGATGTGGACACGATGAACGCGATCCGCGCCGCGCTCGACAGCCTGCCCGGCGGCGAAAGCATCCTGATGTACGGCGAGCCATGGATGGGCGGCGGTACGAATCTGGAGGGCGGCGCACGCCCTGCCGACAAGCGCGCACTCGATGCGCTGAGCGATAGGATCGGCTTTTTCTGTGACGATACGCGCGATTGTATCAAGGGCAATGTCTTTGATGCCGCCAACGCCGGCTATGTCAACGGTGCGCCCCAGCACGGCTATGATGTCATCCACTCGATCAGTGCATGGCGCAATGGTGCGCACGGCTTTTGGCCCCGGCGCGCCGGGCAGGTGGTGCAGTATGTCTCCGCCCACGACAACTATACCCTGTGGGACAAGCTGGCCGCCGTGGCCCGCCGCGGGGATTATGACTGGCCCGATGCCGACCTGCTGGCGCAGAACCGCATGACGGCAGGCATCTACCTGACCTGTCAGGGGCTGCCCTTTATGCAGGCGGGCGAGGAATGGGGCCGTACCAAGTATGGCGACCACAACAGCTACAAGGGCCCTCTCAGCACAAACCGGCTGGACTGGGCCCGCGCCCACCGCCCGGAGTTTGCTGCGCTGACGGCCTTTTACCGCGGTATGCTGGCCATCCGCCGCGCCTACCCGCGCCTGAGCGGCGCGGCAGGGGAGCCGGAGCCGTTCCTGCTCGCGCTGCCGGGATGGCTCATCGGCTTTGTGCCGGAGCATGACGACACTGCTGCCAAGGGTCAGCTGGCTGTCTACTACAACCCCGAGCGCACCCGCCAGTGGGCCAGTCTGCCCACCGGCACATGGCGCAAGCTCAGTGACGGTGTCCATGCGGACGCGTCACCGTTCGGCCCCTGCTTCCGCGATGCCCTTGAGCTGGCTCCGACCAGCGTGACGGTGCTGGTGGCAGAATAACAATTTACAGTCTGACGGGAGAGGAATGACCTCTCCCGTTTTTTGTATCCCGGTAGGGGCGGGGCATGCCCCGCCCTCAACCATCCCGTAAATGTCCGTTTTCCATTACGCCGAGGGCCGGGCATGCCCGGCCCCTACCGTGTGGTTTGTTCACAAATTATCCATTTGACAGATTGTTCGATTTTCCGTATAATTATTCTTATACGATTTGTAAAGAATCCTGCATCTGCTACGATTTGTTTACCCACCGCGGACAAAAAGGGAAAGGGAGGCCGTCACCATGAGCGACTACGCAGCCATTGAAAAGGAAGCCCGCATTTTTACCGAGGAATGTGTCACCAACAACCGCATTGATCCCACGCTGTTTGCCCAATACGACATCAAGCGCGGTCTGCGCGACAAAAACGGCAAGGGCGTGCTGGCGGGCATCACGAACATTTCCCGCATCGACGCCTTTGAGGAGCGCGACGGCCAGAAGGTTCCCTGCGAGGGCAAGCTCTGGTACCGCGGCTACAACGTCTATGACCTGATCCGCGGTCTGCGCGGCAAGCGCTATGCGTTTGAGGGCGCGGCCTATCTGCTGCTGCTCGGCGACCTGCCGAACAAAGAGCAGCTCGAGAGTTTCACCGCCTGCCTTGCCAAATGCCGCGACCTGCCGACAAACTTTGTGCGCGACGTCATCATGAAGGCCCCCAGTCACGACCTGATGAACTCGCTGACCCGCAGCGTTCTGACGCTGGCCAACTACGATGACGACATCGGCAAGACCGACCTGCAGACCCAACTGGAACAGTGCATCAAGCTCATCAGCGTTTTCCCGATGCTGGCGGTCTACGGCTACCACGCCTACAATTACTATGAGTGCGGCGGCAGCATGTACATCCACCGCCCCGACCCGAGCCTGTCCACGGCGGAAAACCTGCTGAAGATGCTTCGCCCCGACCAGAAGTACACCGACCTCGAGGCCCACGTGCTGGACATTGCCCTGCTGCTGCACATGGAGCACGGCGGCGGCAACAACTCGACCTTCACGACCCGCGTCGTCACCTCGTCCGGGTCGGATACCTACTCCGTCATCGCGGCGGCGCTTTCCAGCCTGAAGGGCCCCAAGCACGGCGGCGCGAACATCAAGGTCATGAAGATGATGGACGACATCCGCGCCCACGTCGCCGACCCGCTGGACGAGGAGGCCATGGCTGATTATCTGGGCCGCATTGTGGACCGCCAGGCGTTCGACCAGAAGGGCCTGATCTACGGCATGGGCCATGCGGTCTACTCGCTGAGCGACCCGCGCGCGGTGGTGTTCAAGAGCTTTGTCCACCAGCTGGCCGACGCCAAGGGCCGCAGCCGCGACTTTGAGTATTACAATACGATCGAGCGGCTGGCCCCACAGGTCATTGCCGAGAAGCGCCATATTTATAAGGGCGTCTCGACGAACGTAGACTTCTACTCCGGCTTTGTGTATGACATGCTGGGCATCCCGGTGGAGCTGTACACCCCGATCTTTGCGGTTGCGCGTATCGTCGGCTGGTCTGCCCACCGCATGGAGGAGCTTGTCAATGTGGACAAGATCATCCGCCCCGCCTACCAGAGCATCATGCAGCCGCGTGACTACGTCCCGCTGGAAGAACGCTGAAAATAAAACCGGGAAGCGCCGTTTTGACGCTTCCCGGTTTTGCTTATCGGTGGATATACATACGGGTTATCTCATCCTCACCGTCGCCCTGCACCATGCACAAAAACTCCCAGCCGTATCGCTCATAAAAGCCCTTCCATAGAAAAAGAGAAGCACTTTCCCATTTTGGAAACCGCGCTTCTCTTTTCTGCTCTCTTAGTAGTTGCTGCTCTTCAGCTCAAAATAGCTCTGCGGATGGGCGCAGACCGGGCACTTGACCGGCGCGTGCTGGCCGATATAGACGAAACCGCAGTTGCGGCACTGCCAGACCTGCTCGGTCTCGCGGGCGTAGACCTTGCCAGCTTCGATGTTGGCGGCCAGGGCCTTGTAGCGCTCTTCGTGGTCCTTCTCGATGGCGGCGACCATCGTGAACAGGGCTGCAACTTGGTTGAAGCCCTCCTCCTTCGCCTCGGCGGCCATGCGCGGGTACATCGAGGTATGCTCCTCGTTCTCGCCCGCGGCGGCCATCTTCAGGCAGGTCAGCGTGTCGGGGATCTCGCCGTTCTCCATCAGGAGTTTGAACCAAATTTTGGCGTGCTCTTTCTCGTTGTTGGCGGTCTCGGTGAAGATGGCGCTGATCTGCTCGTAGCCTTCCTTCTTGGCTTTGGATGCAAAGTAGGTGTACTTGTTGCGGGCCTGGCTCTCACCTGCGAAAGCCTCCCACAGGTTTTTCTCGGTCTTGCTGCCTCTGAGTTCCATAGTGAATACCTCCGTTTTAAATTAGGATTTGTTCTTAATTTTCTTCTATTATACCATAAGAAGTGCGTATGTCAAGTCAAATATCGGAAACAACTCTTGTGTATTTTGCCCAAAACGTTGACAAATCATCCAAAATAGTGTACCATCTGAATAGGAGTTAATCTTAAATCCTTAAAGGAGGTCTGCCCATGACCCGCCAACGCGCCCTGATACTGGACATTATGCGTGAAAAATGCCCCGAGCATATGACCGCTGACGAAATTTTCAGCCACGCGCGGCAGGCCATGCCGCACATTGCCCGCGGCACCGTGTACCGCAACCTAAAGCTTATGGAGTTGGACGGCGAGATCGGCCATCTGGAAATGCCGGACGGCCCCGACCGCTACGACGCCAACCCCAGCCCCCACGGCCATCTGCTGTGCGAAAGCTGCGGCGACCTGGCCGACCTGCCGGTGGTGGGGCTGATCCGCGATATTGAGTCCGCCATCGGCACCGAGGTACGCGGTTACACGCTGACGATCCGGTATATCTGCCCAAAATGCCGCGCTAAAAACGCGCAGTGACCCTTGCCGCCCAACCGTGGGCGGTATTTTTGTAAAAGCGAGGTTGGTACTTATGGCAAAGCAGCGCGACCCTGTATTAGATAGTATGCGCGGCATCGGCATCGTGCTTATGGTGCTGGGGCACTCGGGCTTTCCCGGCACCGGTTTTATCTATCTTTTCCACATGGCACTGTTTTTTATGCTCAGCGGGTGGCTTTTCAGCCTGCGGGGCGGGCTGGTACATTTTGCCAAGCGCAAGGTGGTCACGCTCTGGCTGCCCTTTGTGCTGGCCAACACGGCGTTCACGGTGCTGAACAACCTGTTCCTGCGCCTGAATATTTTAACTGGGGATGAGCGCATTCTGGCGCTGCCCGGCAATATCGTCACCACGCCCACAACGCTGAAAGACATCATCGGCCGCACGGCGCACTGGTGCGTGTTTGACGGCGGCACCCAGCTGGGTGGGGCGCTGTGGTTCATCCAGGCGCTGTTCCAGATTTCGATTTTGTACGCTGTCGTGGAATTTTTGCTGCAGAAGCTGCTGCGCGGCGGTGATACACTGATTGCCCAGGGGCTTGTCTCCGACGTGCTGCTCTGGGCGGGATGGCGCTGTGGTCTGGCTGGGTGGAACGTCTGGGGGCTGGGCATTGCGGCCAGCTGTTACAGCCTGTTCTACCTGGGGACTGTGCTGCGCTGCACCACCCGCAGCGACGTTAAGCCGCTGCACCTGTCTCTTATACACATCTGACGCTGCC
>ENA-OYAN01000109-OYAN01000109.1-human-gut-metagenome-genome-assembly--contig:-NODE-109-length-10986-cov-5.769006_pt1 | contig 10986 bp, 5 predicted proteins | sample MGYA00244519_ERZ652823 | MGnify/ENA primary metagenome ERZ652823 (study PRJEB26926, sample SAMN06164814) | human gut metagenome | biome: ENVO:00009003; feature: ENVO:2100002; material: ENVO:00002003... | reverse complement strand
CCGCCTTCGGCGGTTGCGCTCCGACACGCGCCTGCGGGCGCAGCCCCTCGGGGGAGGGCTTTAACGCTACCCATCTAAAATTCATCTGTGGGGAGAAGAATTATGAAATACGATTTTAAAACCGTTGAGGCCAAATGGCAGAAGGTGTGGGAGGACGAGGATACCTTCCACGCTGAAATCGACCATTCCAAGCCGAAGTTCTATGCTCTGGTCGAGTTCCCGTATCCTTCTGCCGCCGGTCTGCACGTCGGCCATCCGCGCAGCTACACCGCGCTGGATATCGTCGCGCGCAAAAAGCGCCAGTGCGGCTATAACGTCCTGTACCCCATGGGCTGGGACGCTTTCGGTCTGCCCACTGAAAACTACGCCCTGAAAAACCATATCAACCCCGAGATCGTCACCGCCCAGAACGTGGCCCGCTTCAAGAGCCAGCTGAAAGCCCTGGGCCTGTCCTTCGACTGGGACCGTGAAATCAACACCACCGACCCCGAGTATTATAAGTGGACGCAGTGGATCTTCATTCAGCTGTTCAAAAAGGGTCTGGCTTATAAGAAGGAAACGACCGTCAACTACTGCACCGGCTGCAAGGTCGTTCTGGCCAACGAGGAAGTTGTCAACGGCGTCTGTGAGCGCTGCGGCAGCCCCGTTGTGCAGAAGAACAAGAGCCAGTGGATGCTGAAAATCACCGCCTACGCCGACCGCCTCATCAACGACCTGGACGATGTGGATTACATCGACCGCGTCAAGACTCAGCAGCGCAACTGGATCGGCCGCAGCCACGGTGCCGAGATCAACTTCGACACCACCGCAGGCGATACCCTGACCGTCTACACCACCCGCGCGGATACGCTGTTCGGTGCGACCTACATGGTCATCAGCCCCGAGCATGCTTTCATCAAAAAGTGGGTCGATGCGGGCCTCATTAAGAACACCGACGCTGTTGCTGCCTACCAGGAGGAAGCCGCCCGCAAGTCCGACTTCGAGCGCACCGAGCTGAACAAGGAAAAGACCGGTGTCGTCATCGAGGGCGTCAAGGGCATCAACCCTGTCAACGGCAAGGAGATCCCCATCTTTATCTCCGACTACGTCCTGGCAACCTATGGCACCGGCGCCATCATGGCCGTGCCCGCCCACGACACCCGCGACTGGGAGTTTGCCAAAAAGTTCGGCCTGCCCATCATCGAGGTCGTCAAGGGCAATACCCCCAGCGACCTTGACAAGGAGGCGTTCACCGATGTGGCCACCGGCACGCTCGTCAACTCCGACTTCCTGAACGGCCTGTCTGTTGAGGATGCCAAGAACAAGATGTACGCCTGGCTCGAGGAGAACGGCAAGGGCCACAAGCAGGTCAACTTCAAGCTGCGCGACTGGGTGTTCAGCCGCCAGCGCTACTGGGGCGAGCCTATCCCCATGGTCTACTGCGACAAGTGCGGCTGGGTGCCCCTGCCCGAGAGCGAGCTGCCCCTGCGCCTGCCCGAGATCAAGGACTTTGAGCCGGGCGAGAACGGCGAAAGCCCGCTGGCCCGCCACACCGAGTGGGTCAGCACGACCTGCCCCTGCTGCGGTGCCCCCGCCAAGCGCGAGACTGACACCATGCCCCAGTGGGCCGGTTCCAGCTGGTACTTCCTGCGCTACTGCGACCCGAAGAACCACGACGCCATCGCCAGCAAGGAGGCTTTGGAGTATTGGAGCCCGGTGGACTGGTACAACGGCGGTATGGAGCACACCACCCTGCACCTGCTGTACAGCCGTTTCTGGCACAAGTTCCTGTATGATATCGGCGTGGTCCCCACCAAGGAGCCGTACCAGAAGCGTACCTCTCACGGCATGATCCTGGGCCTGAACCCCCATGCGTTTGAGAACCAGCCCGACGCCGAGCGCAAGCGCCTGCTGGCCGAGTACGGCGACGAGAAAGGCGCACGCAAGGCCCTGGTCGAGAAATACGGCGAGATGGCCGAGCACCCGATCGTCAAGATGTCCAAGTCCCTGGGCAACGTCGTCAACCCCGACGATGTTGTCAACGAGTACGGTGCCGACACCCTGCGCCTGTATGAGATGTTCATCGGCGACTTCGAGAAGGCCGCTCCGTGGAACACCTCCTCCATCAAGGGCTGCAAGCGCTTCCTGGATAAGATCTGGTCCATGAGCGAGAAGCTCGTCCCCGGCGAGGGCGTCCGCCCCGAGCTGGAGGCCGTCGCCAACCGCACCATCAAGAAGGTCGGCGAGGATATCGACGCACTGAAGGCCAACACCGCCATCGCCCAGCTGATGATCTATGTCAACGCGCTGAGCGATAACGGCGGTGCGACCAAGGCCGAGTACGAGTTGCTGCTGCAGCTGCTGAACCCGTTTGCCCCCCACATGACCGAGGAACTGTGGCAGCAGCTGGGCCACACCGAGCAGCTGGCCTACCACGCATGGCCCACCTACGACGAGGCCAAGTGCGTGGAGCAGACCATTGAGATCGCCGTGCAGGTCAACGGCAAGGTCAAGGCGCGCATCAAGGTGGCCGCCGCCATCGAGAGCGCGGACGCCATTGCTGCCGCCAAGGCCGAGCCCGCCGTGGCCGAAGCCATCGCCGGCAAGACCATTGCCAAGGAAATCTACGTCAAGGGCAAGCTGGTCAATATTGCGGTCAAAGGCTGATTTTTAGCACAAACCCAAGGCAGAGCGAAAGCTCTGCCTTTTTTGTGTTGCAGAAGCCATTCAGTCAGCGGCCCCGACCGCTGACTGATGAGGGGCGGCCTTGCCTTACAACCCGCTACTGGGTGGCTGCGGCACACGCGCCCCTCATCCGGCCCTGTGGGGCCAAGGCTTTAGGAACCTCGCCACATCCATTGTTTACAAACCCGCCAAACTACGCTATAATAAAAGATACAATATTTTGACGAAAGCAGGTCCACACCATGCTCATCAGTTTGATCGTACCCTGTTACAATGAAGAAGAAGCGATGCCGCTTTTTTATAAAGAAGCCTCCCGCGTGGCGGCGGAGATGAAAACCAGCCACGGTGCGGATTTTGAGTTCATCTTTGTGGATGACGGCTCCCGCGACGGCACGCTGCGTGTGGCCCGCGAACTGCACGCTCAGGACGATCGGGTGCGCTATGTCTCGTTCAGCCGCAACTTTGGCAAGGAGGCCGGCATCTACGCCGGCCTGCAGGCCGCCAGGGGCGATTATGTCGCCACGATGGACGCCGACCTGCAGGACCCGCCCGCGCTGCTGCCCCAGATGCTGGACACGCTGCTGACCGGCGAATACGACTGCGCCGCCACCCGCCGCACCACCCGCAAGGGCGAGCCGCCGCTGCGCAGCTGGTTCGCCCGCAAATTCTACCAGATCATCAACAAGATGTCCGATACAGAAATTGTCGATGGTGCGCGGGATTTCCGCTTGATGAGCCGCAAAATGACCGACGCGGTTTTGAGCATGGCCGAGTATAACCGGTTCAGCAAGGGCATTTTCAGCTGGGTCGGCTTCAAGACCAAGTGGTTCGACTACGAGAACATCGAGCGCGTGGCCGGCACGACCAAGTGGAACTTTTGGGGCCTGTTCAAATACTCCATCGAGGGTATTGTCGGCTTCTCGACCACGCCGCTGCTGATGGCGGCGGGCGTGGGCGTGCTGTTCTGCCTGCTGGCGTTCATCGGCATTATTTTTGTCATTGTCCGGGCGCTGATGTTCGGCGACCCGACCTCCGGCTGGCCGAGCCTTGTCTGCATCATTCTGCTGTGCAGCGGCGTCCAGCTGTTCTGCACCGGCATCGTGGGCGAGTACCTGGCCAAAACCTACTTAGAGGTCAAGCACCGCCCCATCTACATTGTGGCCGAGACCGAAGAGGATAAAAAATAAACGATGGACTGGCAGAAAAAAGTAAGCCTGTGGTGGGCCAAAAACTTCCGCCCGCTGGTCGTGGCGCTGCTGGTCGGCTGCGGCGTACATTACACGATCTACGCTAACCAGCTGGGCACGATGGATGCCGTACACATCGGCGCACTGTACATTGCCGACGGCTGGCCCGAGCACCTGTATTGGGAGACCGAGCAGGGCCGTTGGGCACTGCGCCTGGTGGATATGCTGCGCGGCGGCATCAACCAGCCTGCACTTTCTGCATTGCTGATGCTGTTCCTCTACGCGCTGGCGGGTGTGCTGCTGACGGATTTGTTCGGCGTGCGCAGCCGCACGGCAAAATATCTGATTCCCCTCACGCTGGTCTGTGCGCCCTATGTGGCGGAGATCGAGTTTTTCCACTATTGCAGCGTGTCCTATGCGCTGTCCTTCCTGCTGGCTGTGCTGGCGGTGCAGTCCGCTGTCTGCGGTCTACGCTTTGCCTGGCTGGCGGGCACGGTCTGTATGGCGTTCTCGCTGGGTATGTACCAGGCCAACCTGGGTACGGCGGCAGGATTGTGCGTCATGCTGCTGATTCTGGCGGTTCTGCGCCGCCCCGGCGCGTGGAAAGCCACCGGCCTGACCACTCTGCGCATGGTGCTGATGGGCGGCAGCGGCGCGGTGCTGTATATGCTGATTTTAAAGGTGTTCCTGCGGCTGTACGATGTGGGCCTGTCCGGTGTGAACGGCATCAACGCTGTGGGGCTGGACACGCTGCGCAGTCTGCCGCTGGGCCTGAAAAACGCCTACTTTGATTTTTACGCCTACTTCTTCACCCACGGCATTGCCCAAAACCACTATGGGCAGATCGCAGGCTACCTGCTGCTGTTTGTGCTGGCGGCACTGGCTGGGCTGCGGTGGCTCGTCGTGCTGCATGACCGCAAGGCCGCCGCTGCGGCGGTGATGCTGGTGGCCCTGCTGCCCGCCGCAGCCAATGTGACCGACGTTATCAACACCGGGGCCACTGTGGCGCTGCGGATGGCGGGCTCGCTGGCCATCGTGGTGCCGTTTGCCATCGCCGTGATCGACGCGGCTCCCGCGTTGACGGAACGGGCGTTCTCCTGGGGGATGGCGCTCTGCACGGCGTTCTGTGCGGTGCTGCTGCGCGGATTTGCCGTGCAGGTCAACAACGACGCGGCGGTCATGCTGAAACAAAAGACCACCGTTGTGAACCTCGCCAACCGCCTGTGTACCCGGCTGGAAGAAAACGCCGACTACCAGAACGGCGCCGAGGTCGTGATCCTGGGCGAGCCGAAGCGCGGCGCGTACCCGGAGGAATCCCCGCTCAAGCCTATGGCCGGGGAATTGGCGCAGTTCGGCCCGCTCTCCTACGACCCGACGTTCAACGCCCACGGCTGGTATGTGCTGGTGTGGGACGAGCTGGGCGTCCAGCTCAACGAATGCGCGGACGAGACTGTCCGTGCCATCAGCAATTCCGACGCGTTCAAGGCCATGCCCAACTACCCGGCAGATGGCTGTATCCAGACCATCGACGGCATTGTCACGCTGAAGGTGGCAGATTTTAAATTCTGAGATACAAGGAACTTGTAATGGGAAAAACTTGTATGCCGAACCACCTCCACAGCTTGGCACAGCTTGTGCTGGGGTGGTTTTATAAAAATCGCTGGCTTTTGCTGCTGGCATTTCTGCTGGGGGCGGCGGTGCATTATCAGATATGGTCGAACCTGCTCCAAAACCCGGATTCTATCTGGATTGGACAGGTGTATCAGGCTGACCATTGGGCCTGGCTGCCGCATTGGGAGACCATGCAGGGCCGCTGGGGTCTGTGGGCGGTAGACGCTGCCCGGGGCGGCATGAACGTGGCGGCCCTGACTGCGCTGCCCATGCTGACACTGTACACAGTGGCGGCAGTTTTGATTGCGGATTTATTTGCGATACAGGGTATCTTTGCCCGCCTGCTGGCAGTGCTGCTGGTCGTCTGTGCGCCCAGTGTGGCCGCGGTGGAGACCTACCGCTATTGCAGTGCCTCCTACGCACTCTCCTTCTTATTGGCGGTGCTGGCCGTGTGCTGCGTCGCCTTCGCTTTTGCGGAAAAGCATCCACGGTGTGGCGTGGCCGTAGGGACCCTCTGCCTGATGCTTTCCCTGAGTTTGTATCAGCCGGGATTGCAGCTGGCGGCGGGGCTTTCCCTGTTGGTCCTGCTGCGACAAATTTTGCATCAGCGCCGTGATGCGTCCTTGCTGCGGCGTCTGCTGGTTATGGGGGTCAGCGGCACCGTACTGTATTTTGCGGTGTACAAGCTCCTGCTGGCAGTGGGTGGTTTGCAGGCGGCGGGGTACGGCGGCGCGGACGTGTTCAGCCTGGCCAATATTCTGCAAAACCTGCGCCAGGGCATTCCGCAGGCGTATCTCGATTTTGCGCGCTACTATGGCGGCCACAACATTGCCGCAAATGGATTTGGGGTGCGCGTTGTTGCTGTGCTCCTTTTTGCAGTGGGAGGGACAGCGGTGCTGCGGCTGCTTTGGCAGCAGCACAGTCCGGCCGCAGCCATACAGGCTGTGGTTTGCGCGGCTCTGCTGCCGTTGGCTGTAAACCTGATGGGGCTGCTGCTGCCGGGTAACTCTCTGCTGCTGCGCACGGCGGGCGGTATGCTGCCCGTTTTGCCGTTCCTGCTGTCTGTTGCGCAGGCAGCTTGGCCGCAGGGCAGGCGGGCCACGGTACGCCGCAGCGCGGTCTGGGTGCTGGCACTGCTTATGGTGCGCGGCTATGCGCTGCAAATTAACGCGGACGCGTTGACGATGCTTGCGTATAAAAATCAGTATGTGACGGTGCTGCGCCAAATTGAGGCGGAATTGACCGCTATGCCGGAGTACCGCACGGCGGACAGCATTGCGGTGTTGGGCAGACTGCCCAGCGAAAACTGCCCGCTGGAGCCGCTGCTGAAAGATATGGCGGATCCCTTCGCACAGGATACGATTTTCTGGGGGATGGCGGCCAGCGACCGCGCGGCCTGGATCAACGGCTTTTATGAAGAACTGGGTTGGCAGCCGACCTTCTGTGACGAGGCCCGATGCATTGAAATCGCAGCGTCGGATACCTTCGGGGCAATGCCCTGTTACCCGGAAACCGGCTCGGTCCGCGTAGTGGACGGCGTGCTGGTCGTGAAAGTTTCATCCTGAGTGGGTGTGAGAAATGATGCGTGATATGACCAAGGGTGCCCCGCTGGGGCACCTCTTTCTGTATGCGGTGCCGCTGCTGCTGGGGAACTGGCTGCAGCTGGCGTACAATGCGGTGGATTCCATCATCGCGGGGCGGTTCATCGGGCAGGATGCCCTGGCCGCCGAGGGCGTGGCCGGGCCGGTCATGAACCTTGTAATTTTGGCCATCAGCGGGCTGTGCATCGGCGCGGGCGTGCTGATGAGTGAGGCGTTCGGGGCCAAACGAACCGACCGGCTGCAAGAAACGCTGGCGACGACGCTGCTGTTCGGGGCGGCGCTCTGCTGCGGCGCTGCGGCGCTGGGTTGTGTGGCGACGCCGTGGATACTCCGCGCACTGGCCGTGCCGGATGCGATTTTCGGCATCACAGCCATCTATCTGCGCATCACGTTTTTGGGCGCACCGTTCACGTTTTTCTATAACGCGCTGGCGGTGGGGCTGAAAAGCGTCGGCGACAGCAAAACGCCGCTGAAATTTTTAGCGTTCTCCGCCGTGCTGAACGCCGTGCTCGACCTGATTCTGATAGGTGGGCTGGGCTTCGGCATCGTGTGCAGCGCCGTCACCACCGTGGCGGCCGAGGCCGCCAGCGCCGTGCTGGCAGCCGTTTACATGGCCCGCCGCGTGCCGGAGCTTTGCCCTGGGCGCGGGCAGTGGCGCATCCGCCGCGACCTGCTGGGGCCGATCCTGCGCTATGGCTCGGTCACGGCTTTGCAGCAGGCGGTGCAGCCGATTTGCAAGGTGCTGATCCAGGGGCAGGTCAACGCGCTGGGCGTCGGAGCCATTGCGGCGTTCAACGCGGTCACGCGGGTGGACGATTTCGCCTTTACGCCGGAGCAGAGCATCGCGACGGCCATTACGACCTACATTGCCCAGAACCGGGGCGCACAGCAGAACGAGCGCATCCGCCGCGGTTTTGCCGTGGGCCTGCGGCTGGAACTGGGTTACTGGCTGCTGGTGGGCTGCGCGACGCTGGCATTCCGCGGGCCGATCCTCTCGCTGTTTGTGGCGGGGGAGGGGGCCGCCGACGTGGTGGCCCTGGGCAGCGAGTACCTGGGGTACATGGCGGTGTTCTATGCCCTGCCCGCGCTGACGAACGGTTTCCAGGGATTTTACCGCGGCATGGGCAAGATGACGACGACGCTGATCGGGACCTGTATGCAGGCGGGTCTGCGCGCCGCCGCAGCCGCTGTGCTGGCCCCGCGTGTGGGGCTGCAGGGCATCGCCTTTGCCTGCGCCTTCGGCTGGTGCGTCATGCTGGCGTTTGAGGTGCCGTACTATTTTTGGACGTGTAAAAAGAAGGGGCTGTGAAGTCTCGGCAGTGCAGCTCCTGTAGGGGCCGGGCATGCCCGGCCCGCGCGTGAAAGGCGGGCGGCCGTTTGCCTTTTGTGGCGCGGACGAACAGCGTTTGACCCCGGGTAACATCTACTGATTTGCGGGGCGTCGAGGACGCCGCCCCCCTACGACCCCGCCGTATCCACGACGGGTTTTTTTGTGTAAAATTTCCCCAATATCTGCTGCGGCTGATTGTAATTTCTTCGACAAAATGCTACACTAATAATAGCTATCCCTGCATAAAATCTACCCGGAGAGAGGTAAACCGCCGTGCCAGAAGAACGCAAAGTCTACCGCAGCCCCGCCCGCGCTGCCGCCAAGGCCAGACCGGCCCAAACGGCGGCCCCGCGCCCGCCGCAGCCGCCCAAAAAGCCAAAGCGCCGCAGTGCCAAACGCCGCCGCAGTATGCTGGTACTGGGGCTGTGTTTGCTCTGCCTGGTTGTGGTACTGGTGGTGTCTGTGGTGCTGGTGCGCTGCACGGCCGAGCCGGAAGGCCCCGCCGCGCCGGACTTTGGCACGCCCGCCGACGCCTGGCAGAAAAACGAGCTGGGCTACTACTTCAACACCAGCGGCCAGGCCATGCCCGCAGCCGTGCTCAAGGGCATGGACGTCTCCAAGTTCCAGGGCGAGGTGGACTGGGAAAAGGCCAAGGCCGCCGGTATCGACTTTGCCATCATCCGCTGCGGTTACGGCGGCGAGTGGGACGGCCAGGAAGAAAACTGGGCCCAGGACGACACCTACTGGCGGCGCAACGCTGACGAGTGTACCCGGCTGGGCATCCCCTTCGGCACCTATCTCTACTCCTACGCGACGACGGTGGAGGAGGCCCGCAGTGAGGCCGACCACGTTGCCCGGCTGCTGGGCCTGACCGCCCCGCCGCAGGAAGGTCTGGACGACTACACCGCCGCGCCCTACCAGCTGAGCTACCCGGTCTACTACGACCTGGAAGATAAGTACATCAGCGGCGTTTTCCCCGCCGAGATGGCCGAGCTGACCGAGGCGTTCTTCTCCCGGCTGGAAGAGCACGGCTACACCGGCAAGCAGGGGCTTTATGCCTCGCTGAACTGGGTGCGGGGCCGCTTTTCGGATCCCGGCTTCGACCAATGGCGCGGCAATCTCTGGATCGCCCGCTTTGCCGACGAGCTGGGCTACAACGGCACCTACGATATGTGGCAGTCGACGTACAGCGCCCCTGGCGCGGACTACGGTGTGCAGAGCGAGACGGTGGATCTGGATTTCGTCATGCGGCCGTTTACATTTACAGGCGTGTCGGCCTGCAACGGCAAGACGGCAGCGCCGGTGCTGCTGAACGACACCCGCACCGATGAGCTGCACATGGATGGCAAGGACGCCTACGCCACGCTGGCGACGAACGAGCCGGGCGAGGACGAAGGCGGCCGCAGGGTCTACTGGACGACGAGTGACAAAAACATTGCCACCGTGGACAAAAACGGCACGGTCCGCGCCCGCACCGACAGCGGCGAGTGTACCATCACGGCCACACTGGCCGACGGTACCGAGAGCATTTCCTGCCTGGTGCGCATCGGGGACATTACGGTCCCGGTCTTTGCCACAGCAGGGCTGCACGGCGACCGAACGACGCTGGCGGACGCCGCTGCGCTGAAGGCCTCGACCCCGGATTCGATTTTGCTGGATGCGGGCGGGGCGCTGCACGGTACCCAGAGCGCCAGCCTGACCGGCGGTATGGATATGCTGTCCGGCTTCTCGGCGGCCGGGTACGACCTGCAGGCCATGGCGCTGGACGACTTCGCCTACGGAACGTCCCGCCTGGTCAGCGACGCCAACATGGGCAGCGGCCCGTCGCTGGCGTCGAACCTCATCAACACCGACGCCACCGCCGTGTTCTACCGCTCCACCAGCTGGAACCGCAACCGCGTCACCAACGGTATGTACACGATCGTCGAGCGCGCGGGGTACAAAATCGGCTTCTTTGCGCTGAACGATACGGCCCAGGCGGCGAAAATTTCTGCCTCCAACGGCGAGTTCATCACGGCCCGCGACTGGACCGACACCGCGAACGAGCAGATCACGGCTTTGCAGAACGCCGGGTGCGATGCCATCATCGCCGTGGCGTCCACCGCGCCGGAGGGTGATTGGCAGAAGGCGCTGCTGAACAGCGGCGTGACCGCCATCATCGACGGCACGACCGCCGAGAGCAGCGCGAACGTGCTGGGCGCGGGCCTGGGCCTGGACGGTGTGGCGCAGCTGAATCTGGTGTTCACCCAGGGCGGCGGCTGCCGCGCCGAGGTGCAGAGCGCCGTGACGGCGGACACCTTGCAGGCAAAACGCACCGACTGGGAAACCCTGGCCGCCAGTGCTACCGCCGACGACCAGACCACGGCAAGTGATGCTGCCGACCCCGACAAGGACACCGAGGCCGCAGGCGGCAAGGACACCGCTGCCCCGACCGAGAGCGTTGACGAAGCGCAGCAGGCGGGTGCGGACGCCTACATTTACGCCGCCGCCAAGCTGGCCGGGCTGGACGCCGATGACCAGAGCATCTACTACACGCCGCTGTTCACCTATGCCGAGAACCCCGACGCCAGCAAGACCATCAGCTTCGGCAACT
>ENA-OYAN01000101-OYAN01000101.1-human-gut-metagenome-genome-assembly--contig:-NODE-101-length-11151-cov-4.398882_pt1 | contig 11151 bp, 6 predicted proteins | sample MGYA00244519_ERZ652823 | MGnify/ENA primary metagenome ERZ652823 (study PRJEB26926, sample SAMN06164814) | human gut metagenome | biome: ENVO:00009003; feature: ENVO:2100002; material: ENVO:00002003... | reverse complement strand
GCGGTCAGCTCGGTCTCGCCCTTCGGGGTGACCTTGCCGACGAGGATGTCGCCGGTCTTGACCTCAGCACCGATGCGGATGATGCCGCGGTCGTCCAGATCTTTCAGAGCGTCGTCGCCGACGTTCGGGATATCGCGGGTGATTTCCTCAGGTCCGAGCTTGGTGTCGCGGGCCTCGGTCTCGTACTCTTCGATATGGATGGAGGTATAAACATCCTCGCGGACGAGCTTCTCGTTCAGCAGAACGGCGTCCTCGTAGTTGTAGCCTTCCCAGGTCATGAAGCCGACCAGGGCGTTCTTGCCCAGGCTGATCTCGCCGTTGCGGGTCGCGGGGCCGTCCGCCAGCACGTCGCCGGCCTTGACGGTCTCGCCCACGTTGACGATGGGGCGCTGGTTGTTGCAGTTGCCCTGGTTGGAGCGCATGAACTTGATGAGTTCGTAGGTATCGGCAGAGCCGTCTGCGCAGCGGACAACGACCTTTTCAGCATCCACATACTCAACCGTGCCGTCGTGGGCGGCCAGGACGCAGACACCGGAGTCGGTGGCAGCCTTGTACTCCATGCCGGTGGCGACCAGCGGCTGCTGGGTGACCATCAGAGGCACAGCCTGGCGCTGCATGTTGGAGCCCATCAGAGCACGGTTACAGTCATCATTCTCCAGGAACGGAATGCAGGCCGTAGCGACGGAAACCATCATGCGGGGAGAAACGTCCATGAAATCGACCTGAGAAGCGTCGAACTCCTGGATATCATTGCGGTGACGGCCGGAAACGCGGGTACGGACGAAGTGGTTGTTCTCGTCCAGCGGCTCGTTGGCCTGGGCGACGATGTACTCGTCCTCCTCGTCGGCGGTCATATAGATAACTTCATCGGTGACGGTGCCGGTAGCCTTGTCCACCTTGCGGTAGGGGGCCTCGACAAAGCCGTACTTGTTGATCTTGGCGTAGGTAGCCAAGTAGGAAATCAGACCGATGTTCGGGCCTTCAGGCGTCTCGATGGGGCACAGACGGCCATAGTGGGTGTAATGAACGTCGCGGACCTCGAAGCCTGCGCGGTCACGGGACAGACCGCCGGGGCCCAGAGCGGACAGACGACGCTTGTGGGTCAGCTCGGCCAGGGGGTTGTTCTGGTCCATGAACTGAGACAGCGGGCTGGAACCGATGAACTCCTTGATAGCGGCGACGACCGGGCGGATGTTGACCAGGCTTTGCGGGGTGATTTCGCCGTTCTCCTGGTTCTGCAGGGTCATGCGCTCACGGATGACGCGCTCCATGCGGGAGAAGCCGATGCGGAACTGGTTCTGCAGCAGCTCACCGACACTGCGGACGCGGCGGTTGCCCAGGTGGTCGATCTCATCGGTGGTGCCGATGCCGTGATCCAGGCCCAGCAGGTAGTTGACGGAAGCGAAGATGTCATCGACGGTGACGGTGCGGCTGATCAGAACATCGTGGTTCTGGCGCAGCAGCTCCTTCTGCTCCTCCACGTCAGAGGTGGTGTCGAGGATCTTACGGATCTCGGCGAAGTTGGCACGCTCGTTGACACCGGCCTCGGCCTCAACGTCAAAGCTGAAGAAATTCTGGGCGTTGACGCAGCCGTTGGAAATGACGATGAACGGACGCGGCTCCTCACCCTTCTTCTCGACCAGGATGACGACGCGGGTGACACCGGCGTTGTCGATTTCCTCAGCCTTGGCCATGTTGATCTTCTCGCCCTTGGCGGCCAGCAGCTCGCCGGTCAGGGGGGCGATGATATCCTCAGCAGCCTTGTAGCCGGCAATGCGGCGGGTCAGGCTGAGCTTGTTGTTCATCTTGTAGCGGCCGAAACGAGCCAGGTCGTAGCGGCGCGGGTCAAAGAACAGGTTGTTCAGATGGGCGCGGGAGTTCTCGACCGTCGGGGGCTCACCGGGGCGCAGCTTGCGGTAAACCTCCAGCAGGCCTTCCTCGGTGTTGTGGGTGATGTCCTTCTCGAGAGAGGCGTTGATCTTCGGCTCAGAGTCGCCGAAGAACTGCTTGATCTGCTCATCGGTGGACAGGCCCAGGGCACGCAGCAGCGTGGTGACCGGCAGCTTGCGGTTCTTATCGATGCGGACATAGTACACATCGGAGGAATCCGTCTCATACTCCAGCCATGCGCCGCGGTTGGGGTTCATGGTGGCGGTAAACAGGTCCTTGCCGGTACGGTCCTTGCTGGAACCATAGAAAACACCGGGAGAACGGACCAGCTGAGAGACGATCGCACGCTCTGCACCGTTGGAAATAAAGGTGCCGGCATCGGTCATGAGCGGGAAGTCGCCCATGAAAATCTCCTGCTCCTTCACCTCACCGGTCTGCTTGTTGAACAGACGGGCAGTGACGTACAGGGGTGCCGCATACGTGGCATCCCGCTCTTTACATTCTTTAATAGAATATTTGGGGTTCTTGTCCAGCCGATAATCAACGAACTCCAGCACCAGGTTGCCGGTGTAGTCCTCGATCGCGGCAATGTCGTGGAAAACCTCGTGCAGGCCTTCCTCCAGGAACCAGTTGTAAGAGTTTTTCTGGATCTCGATCAGATTGGGCATACCAATCACTTCGTTGATGCGGGAAAAGCTCATGCGGGTCGTTCTGCCGTTTTGTACGGGCTTGACCTTTACCATAAAACGCGACCACTCCTATTCCATAGATTGACAAAGTTGGCGAAAGCGACCCGAAAGCATACTGTGAAAATGCGGCATATTCGTCGTTTTTCACAAACTTTTCGATTTTGCAGATTTCGCAAAACCCCTTTAGGGCGCTCTATTCCATTTTTGTGATACTGTATTAGTATACAGGGTAAAAGGCTTGCTGTCAAGGTTTTTTCGGCTTTTTTATGAAGTTTTTTCTTCGCATCGAACGCCCGGGCCAGTGTAACAAAATTTCAGCAATTTGCTGATTTTGCACCGTTTCCCCGCACTTGACAAATCCGGCGCAGCGGTTACACCTGCCCGTTTCGGCAGTTTTCACAAGGTTAGGTGTGATATTTTAAACAGGTTTACCCTTGACAAAGGGGTGCGTTTTACAGGATAGTTATTATAAATAACTCCATAAGGCTCCCCTTGAGGGGAGGCTTCAAGTCAGGCGATACAGAAAAGGAAGTTTTGCATATGAATATTCTCGGTCAGAAAATCAGCCTGCGCCGCATCCTGGGTATGATTGCAGGCGTGGTCATTATCGGCATCGGCATTGCGGTGTTCAAGTTTTCGCACCTGGGGAACGACTCCATCAGTGCGCTGAACCTGCGGCTGGCGGAGTTGGTCGGCCTGCCGTTCAGCATCGAGAATGTGCTCATGAACCTGTTCCTATTTATACCGCAGCTGATTTGGGGGCGGCGGTACATCGGGCTGGGCACCATCATCAACAGCTTTTGCATCGGGTTTATTGTGACATTCACGAACGACGCGCTTGTCCGGGTGTTTGGCACGGCGGACACACTCCCTGTACAGCTGGTTTGGGTGGCCGTGGGTGTGCTGGTGGTGGCGTTTGGGTGTTCGCTGTACCAGACGGCCGATTTAGGTGTTGCGCCCTATGACGCGCTCTCGCTGATGATGGCCGACCGCCTCCCTGTCCCCTACTTCGGCTGCCGTGTTTTCACCGACGCGCTGTGCGCGGTCATCACATTTGTGTCGGGCGGTCTAATTGGTCTGGGCACACTGATCTGTGCGTTTGGGCTGGGACCGTTCGTGCAGTTTTTCAGCAAAAATTTCTCGGAGAAAGTTTTGCGGTACAGCCCGGCAAAAAAGTAAGCGGCTGCGGAAACGTTCCCGGGCCGTCGAGGACGCCGACCCCTACAACAAGAAAAGCCTTCCCCTGTGGGGGAAGGCTTTTTTTGTTGTCACATCTTAATGATTCCAAACGCGTTGGCTACCGAGCTGGCCAGGATGATGGCGGCAAAAATTGGGCAGAGCCAGCGGATCATGAAGGCAAAAATCCTCTTGCGGCGGAAGGGCTGACCGTCCATCTCGACCTCCTGCTCGATTTTCTCCACGCCAATGACGCGAGAGACAAGCAGGCAGGTAGCAATGGCCGCGATCGGCATCATGACCGAGTTGGTCAGGAAGTCGAAGAAGTCGAGGAACTGCATTCCGATGATGGTCACGCCCGCCAGTGGGCCATAGCCCAGGCTGGACAGCGTACCCAGCGCCACCATGATGACGCCGACAAGCACCGTGGATTTTTTGCGGCCCCAGCCCAGCTCATCTTCAAAGGTCGAGACAGCGCTCTCGGTCAGAGCAATCGAGCTTGTGACCGCCGCGAACAGTACGAGCAGGAAGAACAGCACACCGACGACCGTGCCCAGCCCCATGCTGGCAAACACCTTGGGGATGGTAATGAACATTAACGCCGGGCCTGCCTGTAAGGTGTCCGGGGCGCCGCCGGAGAAAGCAAACACCGCCGGGATGATCATAAGGCCCGCCATGATGGCGATGATCGTGTCAAAAATCTCGACGTGTTCGGTAGATTCCTCGATCGAGACGTCCTTTTTCATGTAAGAACCGAACGTGACCAAAATGCCCATGGCGATGGACAGCGAGTAGAACATCTGGCCCATGGCCGTGACCACGGTCATCCAGGAGAAGTTGTCCGGGTTGGGCACCAGGAAGTAGGCCACGCCCGCCAGCGCGCCGGGCCGCGTGATCGAGTAGACCGCGATAATGACCGACAGCACCACCAGCACCGGCATCATGATCCTGGAGACGCGCTCGACGCCGTTGCGTACGCCCGCAAAGATGATGCCCAGCGTGAAGAGCGCAAACAGCAGAAAGCAAATCTCCGCCGAGGCTCCATCCGCAATGAAGGCGCTGAAATAGTCATCCTGTGCAAGGCTCTGGGCGTTGCCGCGCAGATACTCAAACAGATACTTGATGACCCAGCCGCCGATGACCGAGTAGTACGGCACGATCAAGACCGGGATAATGGCGTTGATCCAGCCGCCAAAGCCGAGAAAGCCGTTTTTCTTGCCCGGCTTGGCAAAGCTGCCGTAGGCGCTGACCGGGCTTTTGTGGGTCATGCGGCCCAGGGCGGTCTCAGCCATAATCATCGTGTAGCCGAAGGTGAGCGCCAGCACAATATAAATCAGCAGGAAAATACCGCCGCCGTATTTAGCCGCCAGGTACGGGAACCGCCAGATATTGCCCAGCCCCACCGATGCCCCGGCCGCCGACAGCACAAAGCCGAGTTTACCGGAGAAGCTGCTTCTGTTTTTTTCTTTCATGATTTTTCCTATTTCCCTCCGCATTATAGTTTTTTTGCACGTGAGCAAGTGTATCACATACAAGCACAAAATGCAACCCCATGGCAGCAAAACAGCCCCGCCGGGCAGGCGGGGCTGTTAGTTTCAGATTGGTGTCAGGCCGTTATCAGCCGACATTGTCCTGATGGTTGTAGTCCTCGACATTACGGGTGACAGCATTGCTGTACAGCTCGTCCAGGGTTTGGTAGCCATCGTAACTCCAGTACTTCTCCCACCAGCCATCATCGAGGCCGGTTTTAACATCGAAGCTCGCATTCGCTGTATAGTAGTCATCCAGACCACCGGCGATGTTGCCGTCGGCATCTTTGCTGACGTTCCTGAAAGCGATGTACCAGTAGTACGAAACATCTGCATCATAAACCTGGCCTTTATCATCCTCAAAGTGGTTATGCGAGGTCACCTGATAAGGCAGGATGATAACATCCTGAGAAACACCGTAGTTATCCTTGTTTTTCGGGGTCAGGATGTAGTAGCCCAAGTAGCTCATCCCCTTGAGGGTGACGCACTCGCTGTCCCAAGACTTGGCAATGTATGCATTCAGCACATCCTGGGCCTGGTTCTGCAGGCTCACCAGCACAGAATCCGTCAGACCGTCGGAATCGGTGACATACTCGTTCAGCCCCTCCACCGTGTAGGTCTTTTCGGTGGCAGCGGGGATAGCGCCGTACTTCTCGATGCAGTCGCTGAAATCATCGCGGTTGCTGTGTACGGTCACGGTGACGGTGTCGCCGTTGGCGAGGTTATACTGCTCGTCCAGCGTGTAGTACAAGCCCTTGGCGGCCTCGGCGGTGGGCAGGGTGTTGACCGTGGCGCTGCCGTCCGGGGAGATGCCGTCGAACTCGACCTCTACGCCGTCGAAAGCATCAAAGGTATTCACAGCAGTCAGGCCGGAGACCTTGTAGGTCACGTCGCTGCACTTGATCTTGACGCCGAACATTTCCTCGGCTTCCTTCTTGGTCTGCTCATTGACACCGTCCCAAGTGTAGGTGACAACATCGCCGTTGCTCAGGTTGCAGGTCTTGTCGGCGCTGCCGTCGGCGCAGTAGGTCACGAACAGGCTCGTCTCGCTGCCCTCATACAGGGAACCGGCCAGGTTGCTGAGGCCGTAGGTGTCCTCCTCGTGGTTCTTCATCGCCTTCTGGAAGTTCTTGGCAATCTTTTTGCCGTAATCCTTTTCCAGCTTGTCGGTGTCGAACTCGACATCCAGCGTGCCGATGGAGTTGTAGCCCTCGGCAGACAGGGTGATGTACTTGTTCAGGTTGACGGTGGGCTTATGGGTGGCAATCAGCACACCGCCCACAACCACGACAGCCGCCACAGCGACCGGCACAACCAGCTTCTTGGGGTCGATGGGTGCTTTGGGCGTCACCGTTGCGGTGGCTGCTGCGGGCTGGCCGCCCATGGGCTGCTGTGCGCCCATGACCGGGGGCTGCTGCGGCGGCTGCACGCTTGCGCCGGGCTGGATGTTGAACGCAGGCTGACCGGCGGGCTGGTCAGCGGCGACCGGCTGGCCGCAGAAGGGGCAGAACTTCGTTCCGTTGGGGATATCGCGTCCGCAATGTACACAAATCATACTATTTTCCTCCTTGATTTTCAGCGGGCAGCGCCTTGTTGGGGGTGCTGCCTGCAGCCTTTCCTTGAAGAACTTTCTGTCATGATTCTACATCATCAGGGTGGAGTTTGCCACCCTTTTCGGATGAAACGTCGTTTTTGATGTATGAATGACCACATTCAGGCCCAAATACCGCAATTTGGGGCTTAATCCAGGAAGTCACGCAGTTTTTTGCTGCGGCTGGGGTGGCGCAGCTTGCGCAGGGCCTTGGCCTCGATCTGGCGGATACGCTCACGGGTGACGTTGAACTCCTTGCCGACCTCTTCCAACGTGCGGGGGCGGCCATCCTCCAGGCCGAAGCGCAGGCGCAGGACCTTTTCCTCACGCGGGGTCAGGGTCTTGAGCACATCGGCCAACTGCTCTTTCAGCAGGGTCTGGCTGGCGGCCTCGGCGGGGACCGGGGCGTCGTCGTCAGGGATGAAGTCACCCAGGTGGCTGTCCTCCTCCTCGCCGATGGGGGTTTCCAGGCTGACCGGCTCCTGAGCTACGCGCATGATTTCGCGGACCTTATCGACCGGCATATCCAGGCGCTCGGCAATTTCCTCGGCGCTGGGGTCGTGGCCGCACTCGTGCAGCAGCTGGCTGGACACCTTCTTGACCTTGTTGATAGTTTCGACCATGTGGACCGGGATGCGGATGGTGCGGGCCTGGTCAGCGATGGCACGGGTGATGGCCTGGCGGATCCACCACGTTGCATAGGTAGAGAACTTGAAGCCCTTGGTGTGGTCGAACTTTTCCACAGCCTTGATCAGACCCAGGTTTCCCTCCTGGATGAGATCCAGGAACTGCATACCGCGGCCGACATAGCGCTTGGCGATGGAAACGACCAGACGCAGGTTGGCCTCGCTCAAACGCTGCTTGGCCTTCTCACCATCGGGGCCGCCGGCCTGAATCTTCAGCGCCAGCTCGGTTTCTTCCTCGGGGGTCAGCAGCGGCACGCGGCCAATCTCCTTTAAGTAAACTTTGACGGGGTCGTCGATGGTAATGCCGTCGGCGGTCAGGCCGTCCTCGTAATCGTCGGCGCCGTCATCCGGGGCGGCAACGGTGTCGTCCACCTCGACGGGGGTGTCGTCGATGACCTCAATGCCGTTGCTTTCCAGCTCCTCATAGAGCTTTTCCATCGCTTCGACTTCCAGGACGTTGCCGGCTTCTTCCATAGCGTCGCTGATTTCGGTGCTGGTCAGCTTGCCTGCACGGCGGCCGCTGTCGATCAGATTGCGGATGGGGTCTTTCTTTTCTGCCATAAGTAGGTTCTCCTTTTGGTTTTATATTGTTCAACAACGATGTGGGATGGCGTTATTCATCGGGAGTCGGCTGGTGGGCACCCTTGCGCTTGCCGATATCGGCAAAGAAGTTTGCGAACTGGTCAGCGTCCATCTGCTTGACCTTTTCGCTGGCAGGCTTGGCGGTCTGCATACGGTCCAGGTACATATCAATATCCTGTCTTTGCAGGGGCGTACCGTGGTTCTGCGCCTGAGCCAGGGCAATCTGCCCGAAGGCCTTGTCGTCCAGCATCTGCTGCAAGGTCGTCAGGTTCAGCGGCAGCTGCTCGTCCACACAGCGGAAGATGGCGTTCAGCACCGTTTTCATTTCAGGGTCAAGCACCATCTCCATATCCAGGCGGCTGCGCACGTAGGGCACTTCCTCTGGCTTTTGCAGCAGGGCCGCGGCCAGCTGCCGGGCCGCACTGGCCGCGCCCAGGGCAGACTCGCCGCCGCTGGTGTAGGGCACACGGATATCAGCGGCAATGCCCTCTTTGGATAAATCGCGCTGTTCCTTGCGGTAATTGCGGCGCTCGGCGGTGCGCACCGCGCCCTGCATCTGGGATACGATGGCCTGTTTGGAGACGCCGGTCTCGTCGGCCAGCCGCCCGGCGTAGACATCCCGTGCCGTGGGGCTGACGCCGCGTTCGGTCAGGATGTCGATAGCCTCACGGATGTAGCTCAACCGCCCATCGTCGCTGCGCAGGTCGTACTTGGATTTTGCCTTTTTCAGCTGAAACTCGGTAGGATTGGCCGTGCCGTTCAAGAGCATTTCAAACCGCTCACGGCCATATTTTTTGATGAACTCGTCGGGGTCCTTCGCGCCCTGGTAGCTTAATACGCTGACTTTCATCGGCGTGTTGGCCATGATGCCCAGACTGCGCTCGGTGGCTTTCTGGCCCGCCTCGTCGGAGTCGTAACTCAATACGACCTCGTCGGCGTATTCGCTCAGCAGCTTGGCCTGCTCGGCTGTCAGGGCCGTTCCGCAGGCACAGACCGCCGTGTCGAACCCGGCCTCGTGCATTGAGATAACGTCCATGTAGCCTTCGCAGAGGATGTAGCGCTTGGACTTGGATTTTTTTGCGACGTTCAGCGCAAACAGCGTGCGGGATTTGTGGTAAACCATCGTCTCCGGGCTGTTGATGTACTTGGGCTTAGAATCATCCAGCACGCGGCCGCCAAAGGCGATGATAGCCCCGCGCACATCGATGATGGGTACCATGACGCGGTGGCGGAAGATATCGTAGAGATTGCCCTTGGCGCTGCGCTTGACAAGGCCGGAAGTTTCGAGTTCGCTTTCCGAGAAGCCAAGGTGCTTTAAATAGTGCAGCAGGCCGACGAAATCATCGGGCGCATAGCCCAGGCCGAAGCGGCGGATGGCCGCGTCGGACAGGCCGCGCTTCTCTTTCCAGTAGCGGCGGGCCATGGCGGCCTCCGGCGTTTTGGCGTTGAGGTTCTCGTAGAAATACCGCGCGGCGCAGCGGTTGATTTCCAGCAGACGCTGGCGGGCGCGGGATTCGCGGTCGTCCTCCTCGGGCAGGGGCATTCCGGCGCGGGAGGCCAGCTGTTTGACGGCCTCGACATAGCCGAGGTTATTGTACTTGCGCACAAAGCTGATGACGTCGCCCGCTGCGCCGCAGCCGAAGCAGTAAAAGCTCTGGGTATCGGGGTAAACGACGAAGGACGGCGTTTTTTCGTTATGGAAGGGGCACAGTCCGGTGGCGGTGCGCCCGCGGCGGCGCAGCTGCACATACTGGCCGATGATCTCTTCAATATCATTGCGCCGCACGACTTCCTGTATGTATTCCTGGGGGATCATGGGTTGACTGCACCTCCTTGTCAGATCGTAGGGGCTGGGCATGCCCGGCCCGCGGTTTTCCCGCAATGCTGCGTCTGCCAATCTGTGCAGGGCCGGGCATGCCCGGCCCCTACGGCGCAGCGGTTACAAAACATGCCACTTTTGCGGCACGAACAGTTCCTCAAACAGGCGGGTGGCAAACTCATCGCTCATGCCGCTGATGTAGTCGGTCACGGCGCGGTCAACGCCCTCGTTGTAGGCGATCTGCATATAAAAATTTGGCATCAGGGCCGGTTCGTCGCTCAGGCGGGTGTACAGCTCGCTGATGAGCTTGTCCACCTTTTTTTCCTCGCGCTTGGCCTCCTTGTCAACGTAGACCGTCGAGTACATGAAGTCCTTCAAAATCGCGTAGGCGGCCTCGACCTCGGGCGAAAAATTGATCTGCCCTTCCCCGCTGTGGGCGATCAGATCGGTTATCATCGTCGTGATGCGCTGGGATTTCGTCGCGCCCAGCACGGCGGTAGCTTCGGGCGGCAGCTGGCGGGCGTCCAGCACACCGGCGGTGATAGCGTCCTCGATGTCGTGGTTCAAAAATGCAATGTGGTCGGCGCGGCGCACAACACAGCCCTCCGGTGTGCGGGCCCACGCGCCCGACGTGTGGGTCACGATGCCATTGCGCACCTCCCAGGTCAGGTTCAGGCCCTGGCCGTCGCGCTCTAAGTAATCCACCACCCGCAGGCTTTGGCGGTAGTGGGTAAAGCCGCCCGGGCACAGGCGATTCAGCGCCCGCTCCCCCGCGTGGCCGAAGGGCGTGTGCCCCAGGTCATGGCCCAGGGCGATGGCCTCGGTCAAATCCTCGTTCAGGCGCAGAGCGCGGGAGATCGTGCGGGCGATCTGGGAAACTTCCAGCGTGTGGGTCAAGCGGGTGCGGTAGTGGTCGCCCTCCGGTGAGAGAAAGACCTGGGTCTTTTGCTTTAGGCGGCGGAACGCCTTGCAGTGCAGAATGCGGTCCCGGTCGCGCTGGAAACAGGGGCGGATGGGGTCATCCTCCAACGGCGTGCGGCGGCCCAGGCTGTTTTCGCTCAACGTTGCATAACGGCTCAAGGTTCGGCGTTCGATGGCTTCGGTCTCTTCGCGGATCGTCATGGTATGTCCCCCTTTTTTACAGCTTCTATTTATAAATACGACAAAACTGCGGGAAACACTCTTTTTT
>ENA-OYAN01000087-OYAN01000087.1-human-gut-metagenome-genome-assembly--contig:-NODE-87-length-11605-cov-6.838442_pt1 | contig 11605 bp, 8 predicted proteins | sample MGYA00244519_ERZ652823 | MGnify/ENA primary metagenome ERZ652823 (study PRJEB26926, sample SAMN06164814) | human gut metagenome | biome: ENVO:00009003; feature: ENVO:2100002; material: ENVO:00002003... | reverse complement strand
AAAAAGATGCAGGGAGAAAATATTTCCGACACATCGGATCCGGATAAGATTAAATGGCATAAGATGCTTGGGTTCCGTGGAATCGGAATAACGGCAGCAGGAACAGAAACAGTATTTGCGCCGAGCCGCGTCTGCATGATGCGGGATCTTGGGAATCCTTTCTGTGAAGTGTGTAAAATGGAACTGGCGCGGAGATTAAATAACCGTGATTATGTCAGCAGGCAGGCATCTGTTTATGTGTGCGATCCTGAAATTACAATTCCGCATAGCAGGACAGGAACACTTGACAGGGATAGTGACCAATACCGGATCGATGAGACAAATATCACAAAAGCAAATGGAAAGGATCTGGAATTCCGTACAGTCGTACAAAATATAGTGGATGCCGAACAGCATTTGAAGATTACTTTCCGCATTATTGGAGCAGACCATACAGTCAAATATGAAAAAGAAGAAACATATACCGTTCCGCCACTCAGTAACTGGTATGATCCGGATGCTGCCAGAGAGTCCCTTTCTGTCACACTTCCTGCGGTAACTGGTCTGGTTTCCGGGGACAGACTGGAAGGAAAGATCATAGATGAGGACACTGGGAAAATTCTGGCTGACAATCAGACGGCAGGACGGGCGTGGAGTACCGTAACGATTCGTTATATGCTGCAAAGCGAAGACGGAACCGAAACAACAGTGCCTGATACGGCACCCGCGACAGTATATGTACCAAAGAATTCTGCGTATACGTTAAGAAGTCCGGATTTATATGGATATACATGTGTAGGAAACAGTGCAAATCAGGGAGAAATAAACATCACAGAGGATCACCGGGAGATCACTTATTATTACCGGAAAAACAGTGAGATGCCGGAAATACAAACCGTACCTGTCCGCGTAACTTATGATGGAAAACCCCATACATTTGATATCAAACAGGAAGATGGTGTACAAATCCGTTACAGTTTGACAGAAAACGGATCGTATACACAAACGGAGATGCCGTTTTACACAGAAGCAGGCCAGTATAAGATTTATTTTAAAGCGGAAAAGGCATCTTTTATTCCAAGATACGGGGAGGCTGTCCTGGAAATCGAAAAGGCTTCCACCAACATGCAGCTGACCGCAAAAACCGATACGGTCAAAGGTGCGGGGACAGTAGAATTACAGCTTTGCAGACAGGGGATTCCGGAAGATGCCGGGATAAAAGTAACCTGTGATGTTTCCGGAATTGCACTCGAAGAAAAGGGAACGGATCACTGGATGGCAACACTTCCGAATGAAACGAAAACATATACGTTCACCGCATGTTATAATGGGAATGGCAACTATACAGGAAGTAAGGCAGATTGTCAGGTCCGTGTAACGGCGGATCATTCCCAGACCGGGGGCGGTTCTGGTGGAAGTTCCGGAGGAAGTTCCGGAGGCAGTTCAAGTGGCGGTTCCGGCGGAATATCCGGAGGCGGTTCAAGTGGAGGTTCTGGCGGCAGTTCGGGTGGAAGTTCCGGAGGCAGCTCCGGCGGAGGCTCCGGTGAAAATGCCGGTGGAAGCACGGACGGATCATCTGGCAATGTTTCACCGGATTCCGGCACATTACCGGCACCGGATCATGCAAAAGAAGAACCGGGGAATGTGACACCGCCACCCGCAGCAGATACGTCCGTTTCTGTTAAGGATATTAATGTCAAAGCAAAAACTGCAGTTAAAAATAATACGGTCAAAGTGAAGAATATTGCAGCAGTTTTGAAAAAAGAAATTACAAAGGCAGAAAAAGAACAGGGTGGCAGGATAAAAGACCTGTCTGTTGAAATAACTTTTGATACAGGAAAAGCCAAAAATTGGAGGAATCTGCATCTTGAAGTGGATAAGCAGGCGGTAAATTTACTTGTCAAAAAGAAAGTAAAAGAATTGAAGGTCAATGGTGGCAATGTAAATCTTACCTTTGATTCGAAGGCATTAAAAGAATTAAAGAAAGAAATGAATACAGCTGCGGTTATCAAAATAAAACAGGCTGACAAGAAAAATCTTTCTGCCAGGGCAGGGAAAATTATTGGAAAACGTCCGGTTTATGATTTTTCCGTCACAGGAATAAAGAAAAAGCAGTCGTCTATCCTGAAAAAGGGACGGATCAGGGTCGCTGTTTCCTATAATGCTTCGAAAAAGGAAAAAGACAAAAAGATTTTTGCATATAAAATTGATAAATACGGTGCAGCAGTTAAGATACCGGGATCTTATTATGATTCCGATACAAAGACCGTTAACTTTGTAAGCCGTGGGTTTTTCACAGTTGCAGTAGGCTGTGAAAAATGATGAAACATAAAAAATCATCGTTCACGTTAAAAAAACTGTAGTTCATGTCGAAAAAGACAAAAACCGGTTTTAATTTGGTATAATGATAGAGCTCATTTTAGTAAAAATGAGTTCATACTGTGAATGATGGAGGGGATAACAATCATCGTTTTAGAAGAAATATTAATGGCAAACGGATTGACCGTGTTAATGATGTGGTTCCTTTTGTTTTGCAGACGAAAGAACAGAGAGAGCCTTCATGTGGGAGATAAAATATATGATGGAATAGCAATCGTAAATTTAGTGGGGGCATTGTCTGAAACCATTGCTTTTCTCGTAGATGGAAAACAGTTTACTGGCAGCCGGCAGATTAATTATATCTCTAACAGCATATGCTTTATAGGGACAGTCAGTATGGGTATGCTTTGGTGTATGTACGTGGAATTGCGTATCTATCGAAATTATAAAAGAATGGTTCAAAAAGCAGGAGTGGAGATATTTCCCTGGCTGGTAGAAGTAATTATGGTTTTATGTAATCTGTTTGGAACAGGGATTATGTTTAAAATATCCGGGGAGAATGTATACCAGAGAACTGCCGGTGCGCTGGTGGGATATATTTCGCTTGTCATATATTTTGCTTATAGTATCTATCTGGTGTATCATTCCAAAAAACAAGGGGTTAACCTGAATTTTTTCCCGGTGATCTATTTCGTTGGTCCTTGTTTTGCAGGTGTAGTTATCCAGTTCCTTTTTTATGGAATTACATCATCATGGGTGCTGGTTGCGGTCGCATTGATATTTGTGCAGATGCAGTCATACGCAGAGAGTTTGTATATGGATGAGCTTTCCGGATTATATAACCGAAGATATTTTAATGCGGTGCTTGCGGAAAAGAAAATTGCAAGCCATAAATCCTTATATGGAATCATGATGGATGTAAACGATTTCAAGTGTATTAATGACAATTTAGGTCATAGTACGGGCGATAAGGCTATTTGTACGTTGGGAAATATACTCATCAGATCCATACCGGATGATGGTATGGCAATCCGGTATGCGGGAGATGAGTTTATTGTGCTGCTGTCAGGTGTTGATACGGAGCGTGTCTTAGCGACAATGGAGGAGATTAACCATAATCTGTCCCGGTTTAATGAATCCGGGATAGAACCGTTTCGTTTAAGTGTTTCCATGGGATACACGGAATTTGGGACAGAAGATGATGCAGAAACTTTTTTAATGCATATGGATGAGAAAATGTATGAGGAAAAACGGAAATATCATATGCGAAAGAAATCAGCCGGTTTGGAAAATAAAGTATAGCATTACGTTCCTGCCATTTGTCTGATAACTGGTTGCAATGGCACAAGAAAAGAAAATATTATAATCATCAAACGAGTAGCAGACTGGTGTAAATCCGGTTTTGCTGCTCGTTTTTATATTTATGGTTATAGGCAGGGATGCTCCGGATTTCAAGACAATAAATAACCGTGTTATGGTTGATGGAGAGGCATTTTTTGTTTTATGAGAAAACCAGTTACCCATATAGATAACTGGTTTTTAAGGGATAATGTTAATGAGTATGTGCGATAGTGGAGTTATCAAGAAGTGTTCGTAAGGCATCCTGAAGGACTTGTGAGCAGTTGATTCCGCGCTTGTCAGCAAGACGGACCATCCAACTTGGAAGAGAAACATTTTTTCGAACGGCGCGAGTATCTGTCTGGGCACGATATTCAATGGTATCTGCGGAAATCAGGGAACAGATTGTGCCGGCATCAACACTTAATTTTTCCTGTGGTGATGGAGGAGCAATCGGTTCGCCTTCATCCTCTGCAACAACAAGCCATGCGCTCATTGCATCGGTAATTTGGTCAATTGCATCAGAAAGACTATTGCCAGTAGTGATGCATCCAGGAAGATCAGGGACTTTTGCGTAGTATCCAGATCCGTCCTCGATAGGTGTAAACAAAGCTGTATAAATATATTTCATAGTAACCCTCCTATTTGGAAGCAGGAAACATATTTAATGCATCCTGCTAATATTGGCTTCCTTGAAGATGTACTTCATGTCGTTTTCATTGAAATCGTGTCGTTTGACAGGTACGGTGCTGTGTGTCTGCGGATTGTAGTAAATGTCGTGATTAGCACCGTGGCGTTTCAATTCATAACCGGAAGCACTGAGTTGTTTAATCGTTTGTTGCCTTGGATTCATTATGTACCTCCTTTAATTATATCATACACAATATTACACAAAAGTCAACTAAAATACACAAAAATACACAAGAAATAAAGTGAATGTGCACTACGGAATTTTCCAAATCAGCCGGAATTGTTTTTACCGGAGGCGGCAGATTGTGCAGAGAGTCATGAAGCAGAGGTTGGGGCGGATTGTGGAGGAGCAGGTCGGACAGTTGAGGATGGTTTGGCAATAATTTTTATTTGATATAATCGAACACATGTTTTATTGTATAGGCATATAGGGAGGTAGCAAATGGGAGAAAAGCTAAGCTGCTAAGCAATGAACTTACGGATAAAGAAAGAGAAATGTATGAGTATATTGTAAAATATATGGAAGAAAATTTAATTTCTCCATCTTTTCAAGAAATCTGTAAAGGAGTAAACACAAAATCAAAGTCATGTGTGGGGAACAATATTTTCAGTTTTGCATACTGATTGTTGCTATTATCAATCTGATCGTAATGATCTTTTCTAACCATAAAAAATAACCGCCCCTACCAAAGACCGGTTATTTTTAAAACTAACTTTGGCAAACCGCCTACACGGTATTGCTTTTTGTATTTTCATAATACCATTGCGTAATTTTTTGTCAATGATTTAAAGATCTTTGCTGGATACCGGCATAAAATAAGGTTACTGTTCAGAGGTAAACTTGTGGGAGTGGGAATAATCCAACCGTTTATGAACCCGGCGTTATCGGGGTATCGGTGGTTACCTATGACCTGAATGAGGTTAATAAGAAAGGGACACTGTATTACGGTGGGAAAAAAGATAATAAAAATGAGGATTCTTCTCCAGTAGCGTCCACCAGTGATCCGGAAGATGTAAAAAGCAAAGAAAAAATATGCGGACTCTGGCAAAGCTCCCAAAGACCAGCTGGACTACTACCCATACTGGATCGACAAAATGGGAACCACGGATAAAGGGAAAACAATCTACAAATACAGCAACAACCTGCATCATGCGATTACATCCAACATCCTTACTGGGTTTCCACACAGCCGGAAGAGACCCCGGATGTCAAATTTAACCTTACCATTCTATTGAAAAATAATTATTTTGTATGGAATATCTGCATGGCTCCATAAGTATGCGGCAAATGCGGAGCCGTGACCTTTCTCGACGGGCAGGAAAAATTCCGGCAGGTTGCGCACGTATTACACAATTGCTTGAGATTGGCGTGTGTTGTTGTATCCAGATGCAGGATCAGCGTTGCTGTCTTAAGCGGCCGGAGCATCTGCCCCTCGGTAAGCCGGATGCCATCCGGGGCAAGCCGCCCATAAATCTGTGGGAGCAGGTCAAGGGAATAGGTATCTCCCAGAAAAGATAATTCTGCAAGATACAGGCGGCTCTGACGTTCTACCACATGTGCAAACTCTTCATAAGCCTTTGACAAAAGCATCAGGCTGATGCAGTCCACAATGTAAGCCTCCTGGATCTGTTCATGGTTCAGATATAATTCCGACAGTTCATCCACTCCGTTTCCAAGCGTCACAAACCCATAGGCATAGTGAGGCAGAGAAACCCCATCTAAATCCTGATCCAGAGAGTAATACGCATAGGATTCAACCAGGGGAAGAAGTGCCGTATAAATTGCCTGAATATGAGGCAGGTCATCTGGAGGGAAATGGAAACGGCTGCAAAATTCGTTCCAGTCACCGGAGGATAATCCGGGAGTAAGTTTACATTTCATGGGATACATCCTCCTTATCGGAAGCTGCCATAACGGCTGCAATTTCCTGAAAGCGGCCCGTGACCTTATCATAGTTCTTTCGGTGATGGGGAAAGCCACAGTTTATGCAGGATTTGATACCATTTTTTAAATATTCACAGTTTCCACCACAGGATTTCCCGAGTGTATAGAGGGGACAATAACAAAACAGACAGTTAAAGTCCTCCTCCGGGATTCCTTTATGGCATGGAAAATATTCACATTTTTTATTTTGAAAAAACTTATAATATTCGCTCAAAATGGTTTTCTCCAATCAAAGCACAATCATAGCATAATTATATCGGAACAACAAGCGGATCGCAAGAAATGCGAATGACATAAAAATTGCATTTCAGTGGGAAATGATACCTTTTGCCCCTTTTATCATTACATTATTTACATCTTTTTAAGAGCGAAGGTATAGTGGCTCAGGCAATTGAGGGTTTGAAGCAAAAAGTTGAAAATTAAATAAAAAATACTTGACTTAAAGTTAACTTTAAGTGGTATATTATGATAGATAAAATCGGAAGGAGAATTTATTATATGTATATCGAAAAGATTAACGGACCGGAAGATGTGAAGAAATTGAATATAGAAGAGATGACAGCTCTCGCAGAAGAAATGCGTCATGCATTATTAAAGAGGGCAAGTATTCACGGCGGGCATTTTGGCCCGAATTTTGGCATGGTAGAGGCAATCATTGCACTGCATTATGTTTTTGAGTCCCCAAAGGACAAAATGGTATTTGATGTTTCCCATCAGACCTATCCGCACAAGATGCTGACCGGTCGAAAAGATGCCTATTTATATGAAGAACATTACGATGACGTGACGGGATACAGCTGTCCGCAGGAAAGTGAACATGACCATTTTACGGTCGGACATACCTCTACATCCGTCAGTCTGGCATGCGGTCTGGCAAAGGCAAGGGATCTTCGTGGGGAAAGTGCAAATGTGATCGCAATTATCGGAGACGGTTCTTTAAGCGGAGGAGAAGCCTTAGAAGGAATGGATTTTGCAGCAGAATTAGACAGCAACATGATCATTGTAGTAAATGACAATGATATGTCAATTGCAGAAAACCATGGAGGACTTTATTCAAATCTGAAATTACTCCGCGAGACAAACGGACAGGCAGAGTGCAATTTATTTAAAGCCATGGGACTAGATTATGTCTATGTGGATCATGGAAATGACTTAAGGGAGCTGATCGGGGCTTTCAAACAGGTAAAAGACAGTAAGAAACCGGTTGTTGTCCACATTAATACATTAAAGGGAAAAGGTTATAAACCGGCAGAAGAGCATAAGGAAGAATGGCACTGGCATCTTCCGTTTGATATTGAGACTGGAAAATCCCATTTTCCGGAAGTGGAAGATTATTCTTCGGTGACCTGTGAATATCTGATCGAAAAGATGAAACAGGATCCGACAGTTGTTGCAATTACATCCGGAACCCCGACGATTCTCGGATTTACGCAGGAGAAAAGGAAACAGGCCGGCCGGCAGTTTGTAGATGTGGGAATCGCGGAGGAGACAGCGGTAGCACTTGCTTCCGGAATTGCCAAAGGTGGCGGAAAGCCGGTATATGGTGTGTATTCCAGCTTTATCCAGAGGACGTATGACCAGATTTCACAGGATCTGTGTATTGACGGGAATCCGGCAACGATTGTTGTGTATACGGGATCGGTATTTGGCATGACGGATGTTACCCATCTGGGACTGCAGGATATTCCGATGCTTTCCAATATTCCGGGACTGGTTTATCTGGCACCGACAACAAAGGAAGAATATCTGTCAATGCTTGATTGGAGTGTGGAGCAGAAGGAAATGCCGGTTGCGATCAAACTTCCGGGCGGAGATATGATTTCGGATGGCAGAGAAGTCAAAAAAGACTGGAGTCAGCTCAACACCTATGAGGTAACGGAAAAGGGAAGCAAAATTGCACTGATCGGACTCGGAACATTTTATTTCCTGGCACTGCAGACCGCAGAAATGCTGGAGAAAAAAGGTATTCATGCAACGGTAATCAACCCGTATTATATTACCGGACTGGATAAGGGACTGCTGGAGAAGCTGAAGGCAGACCATGACACGGTAGTTACACTGGAAGATGGCATCCTGAATGGTGGTTTCGGAGAAAAAATCGCAAGATTTTATGGAAGCAGTGATATGAAAGTCTATAATTACGGATTGAAAAAAGAATTCCTTGACCGGTATGATGTAAATGAGGTATTAAAAGAGAATCATCTGACAGCAGAGCAGATTGTAAATGACGTATTATAGAAGGCAGAAATAAACAACAAACCTTGTGAGAATCGACACAATATGGTAAAATATAACATACTAGAGCTTATTTTGCATAGTGGTTAGAATAGCGGGCTCATGGAAGGAGCGGTATCATATGAAGAATAAAGATTCGAAAGCAAGGATGCAGATGATTTTCGGGATACTTTTGTTTGCGTTTATTTTTATGGCAGAGTTGTATGCCATAGTCAATTTCCCGAAGATGTTTATTGTTCTGGTTGTTTTGGCAGCAGCAGATCTGATATGCCTGTATGTTGCAATCAGAGGCGTGATTTCAGTATATGAGACAAAATATGCCCGGAGAGAGGAACAGTATGAGAGTATTTTCAAGTCGGAAAAGGCATCATATCTCATGCTGAAAAAATATTTTGAGGAAATATCGGTGAAGCTTGCATATATGGAAGAGGCATCTAAGATTCCGACAGAGGAAATTGTTAATGCACAGAAGGGAATAGCGAAAGTAATTATCAAGCGGTCCCATGAGAATACCGATGCATTGATGAATTCATACGAACAGCTGCTGGACCGGTTTGATACGTTCCAGAAAGGAATGGATGGGTTCGGTACAGTTGCGGGTGCTTATAAGGACGAGATTCTTTCAGTCTGTAAGGATGAAATTTCTTCGGTGCAGAAGGATGGAAAAGAACAGGAACATTCACAGGATAAAGAGATAGCCGCAAAGCTGCAGGAAATCATTATTGCAATGAAAGATATGGAACTGCGCCTGAATCAGACCATTATGAACAGTCAGAAAGTGGTTGTTTCCCAGCCGCAGGTTTCTGTACCTGTGGCAACACCTGTAGAGCCACAGCCGGCACCGCAGAATCATGTGGAAGAAACACCGGCAGAGCCGGAGATTTCACCAGAGCCGGAAGAAAGTATGGAGCCGGAGCCTGAGATTTCGCCGGATCTGGAAGAAAGTATGGAGCCGGAGCCTGAGATCTCACCGGAGCCGGAAGAAAGTATGGAACCGGAGCCGGAGATTTCACCGGAGCCGGAAGAAAGTATGGAGCCGGACCCGGAGATTCTGCCGGATATACCGGAAGAAGAGAGTTTTGAGCCGGAGGAAGAGCCTCCGGTCATGGCAGCGGATGAGATTATCCCGCCGGACCCGGAAGAATCCATTGAGGAAGCAGAAGAACTGGTAGAACCGGACCCGATTCCGGAGGATGCGATCGTTGAGGAAGCGAATGATGAGAACCTGCCGGAGGAAGAACTTTCGCCGATGCCGGATCTGTCCGATCCAAACCGCGCCATGAGCCCGGATGAAATAGCTGCCCTGTTTGCAAATATGGGCAATGACGACAATGCGGATAAAGCCGGGGAACCTGTCGAAGAAACGGTGGAACCGGAGGATATTCCCGAGCCGATTGAAGAGCCGGAAGCAGTAAAAGAAGCACCTCTTCAGCCGGAAGAACCGGCAGATCCCAATAAGGCATTAAGCCCGGATGAGATAGCTGCCCTGTTTGCAAGTATGGGAACCTGAAAAGAATAAAATAACAGGCAACGGACGCCATCTGTTCCACGTAAAAACGTGTGACAGATGGCGTTTTGCTATAAAAATGCCATACAATGAAAAAAAATAGTTGCATTTCTTTTCCATTGTGTTATACTTAGGTCGTTGCAATTTAATAGTTTAAAGCAGAGTAGACACATGTGCGTTAAGTGCCGGATGAACAGGGAGTTGTCACCCGGACGAAAAGAAAATCTTGCGGTACATGAGTCGCATCCCGCTGCATCCGAAGATAATATTATCTCCAGTTGTAGTACGGTGAGGTCTGCAAAGGAGGTAATTTTTTTATGAAAAAATTCGTTACTTTGTTCACCGATTCTTTCCGTGAATTAAAAGCGGTAAGAACCATCACTACCATGGCAATGCTTGCTGCAGTTGCTGTAATTCTAGGATTTTTCTCCATTGAATATGGGCAGTTTATTCGGATTGGTTTTTCCAGTATTCCAAATGGTATCATTGATTATCTGTTTGGACCGGTAGTTGGAGGAATCTTTCATGGTGCGTTGGATATCATCAAGTATATGATGAAACCGACCGGACCATTTTGTCCACAGCTGACGCTGGTTGTTATACTGGCCGGAATCCTGTATGGATGCTTTTTTTATAAGAAAAAGCTTACGATCTGGCGTGTGCTGGCAGCTAAATTTGTAGTTATGCTGGTCTGTAACGTGATTCTGACAACACTTTGTCTGAATGTGTTATATGGACAGGCATTTATGGTGCTTCTTCCGGCGCGTGCGCTGAAGAACCTGATTATGTGGCCAATTGATTCGGTGATCTTTTTCGCAATCACAAAGGCCTTAGAACAGATTGGACTCTTTCGCATGTTCCAGAAGCCTGTACTTGCAAATTCTGCAAATATGCAGGGGAATTAAAAAATTTAATAAGTTATAGAACAAAAGCCGTCCGCAGAAAGAAAACTGCGGACGGTTTTTTATAAATCTATTTACGGATTGGATGGGTGGCAATATTTTTTAAAATACGGACAGCGGTCTGCATACCTTCCACAGAGATGTGTTCATATGGGCCGTGGAAACCGTAACCGCCGGTACCGAGATTTGGACACGGCAATCCCATAAAGGACAGTCTTGCGCCGTCTGTACCGCCACGGATCGGACGGGAGAGCGGTGTCAGACCTTCGGAGGCAATTGCCTGTTTTGCCAGATCCACGATCTCCATTTTATCCTCAATGACAGAGAGCATATTCTCATACGAATGTTCGATGTCGAGCGTGACGGTTTCCGGTCCATATTTCTGATTCATGGATTGTGCAACGTCACGCAGATTCTGCAGCCGTTTCTCAAATGTAGTTTTGTCATGGTCACGAATGATAAAGGAAAGGGTGGCGGAAGCCACATCTCCGGACATATCGGTCAGATGATAGAATCCTTCCCGGCCGTTGGTGTGTGCCGGCGTTTCCGCTTCCGGAAGCCGGGAAACAATTTCACATCCCACCAGTGCCGCATTGACCATAATGTCTTTTGCTTCGCCCGGATGAACATTTACACCTTTAATATGAAAGATGGCACTTGCAGCATTGAAATTTTCATAAGCCACTTCGC
>ENA-OYAN01000077-OYAN01000077.1-human-gut-metagenome-genome-assembly--contig:-NODE-77-length-11895-cov-4.774493_pt1 | contig 11895 bp, 9 predicted proteins | sample MGYA00244519_ERZ652823 | MGnify/ENA primary metagenome ERZ652823 (study PRJEB26926, sample SAMN06164814) | human gut metagenome | biome: ENVO:00009003; feature: ENVO:2100002; material: ENVO:00002003... | reverse complement strand
CAGCGTAGTCTCGTGGGCTCGGAGATGTGTATAAGAGACAGGCCTACCCCGGAGCCGACCCCCGTGCCCACCTTTGACGGCCTGAGCGTGCAGCCCACCACCTATTACAATGAGGGCGAGCAGCCCAGCTACACCACCCCCGGTGATTCCGGCATGAACCTGCGTGCAGGCCCCGGCACCGACTACGACAAAGTGACCAGCGTACCCGCCGGGACCGGCGTGACCGCCCTGGGCACCAACGAGGACGGCAGCTGGGTCGTAGTCAACTACGACGGCAAATACGGCTGGCTCAAGACCGAATTTTTGAGCTGATAAGCTATGTTCAACGCACTTTTTACCAAAACCGAAGAATACGCAAAACTGGCGCAGGCGCTCGGGGGACCGGGGGCTTGCGCCTTATTTGGCATTCCCGGGGCAGGGCGGGCGCTGGTCTACGCCGCGCTTTCCCAGGCACTGGACAGGCCGCTCTGCATCGTAACTCCCGGCGAGGCCGAGGCCACCCGCTTCGCTGGCGACCTGAACGCGCTGGGCGTGGCGGCGGCGGTGTTCCCCGCCCGCGACTATGTGCTGCGCCCCATTGAGGGTACAGCCCGCGAGTACGAGTACCGCCGCCTGGCCGTGCTGGGCGATCTGGTCGGTGGCCGTCTGCAGGCCGTCTGTGTGCCGGACGAGGGGCTGACCCAGTATACGACGCCCCGGGCCGAGTTCTGCGCTAACACCCGCACGCTGCACCCCGGCGATACCTTGCCCCGCGCCGACCTGACGGCGCTGCTCTACGGCGCAGGCTACACACGGCGCGACCAGGTGGATGGGCCGGGCCAGTTTTCCATCCGCGGCGACATTGTGGATATCTACGCGCCCGACATGAAACAACCCGCGCGTCTCGAGTTCTGGGGCGACGAGATCGACACGATGCACAGCTTTGACCTGGCCACCCAGCGCCGGGATGAACCAATCGAAAAAATCTACGTCTCCCCCGCCCGGGAGGTACTGTTCGGTTTGCCCGGCGAGGCCGCCGAGCTGATCCGCGCGGCCATCAAAAAAGCCCGCGGCAAGCGGCGCACTGCACTGGAAAGCTGCACGGCCAGCGACCTGGCCCAGCTGGACGGCGGCGCGATGCCGGTGAACATGGACAAATATCTGTCCCTGCGCTACCCCGAGCCTGCAACGATTTTAGACTATTTCGACGACCCGCTTCTGATTCTGGAAGAACCCGCGTCCCTGCGGGAGGCCGAACGTGCCACCGCCTACCGCCGCAGCGAGGAGCTTTCCGCCCTGCTGGAGGACGGCGTGCTGGCCCCCGGGCTGGATAAGCTCTACGCCGAGAGCAGCTGGCTCTGGGCGCAGACGAGCACCCACCGTACGCTCTGTGCCGAGAATTTTGCCCGCAGTATGCCCGATGTGCCCTTGAAAGCCATCGTCAACGCGCCCGCCCACACGCTGCCCACCTGGGGCGGCGAGGTCGCAGCACTGCTGGAGGACATCCAGCCGCTTTGCAGCGGCGGCGCGGCAGTCACGATCATGGCTGGCACGCCCCGCGCGGCGGCGGGCCTGGCAGCGGATCTGCGCACCAAGGGGCTGAACGTCACCACCGACGCGGAGGCCGATCCATCCGCCGGGATGGTGCAGATCCTGCCGGGGCAGCTCTCCGCCGGGTGCAGCCTGCCCTTTGCCAAGTTCGCGCTCTTCACAGCGCGGGCCTTCGGCGTGAGCGGCGCGCAGAAAAAGAAAAAGCGCAGCAAAGATGCGCTGAACAGTCTGAGCGAAATCTCGGTGGGCGACCTGGTCGTACACCAGAACCACGGCATTGGCCGGTATGCGGGCATCCAGCGGATGGCCGTGCAGGGCGTCACCAAAGATTACCTGCGCATTGAGTACGACAAAAAGGACGTGCTCTATGTGCCTGTTACCCAGCTGGATCTGCTGTCCCGCTACACCGCGCCGGGCGACAGCGACAATGTGAAGTTGAGCCGCCTGGGCGGCAATGACTGGGCCAAGACCCGCAAAAAGGTCAAGGCCGCCACGGAGCTGATGGCGAAGGAGCTGATTGAGCTGTACGCCCGCCGCAAGCAGGCCCACGGCTACGCCTTCCCCTCCGACGACACCTGGCAGGGCGATTTTGAACAGCGCTTCGCCTACGAGGAAACGCCCGACCAGCTGACCTGCGCGGCGGACATCAAGCACGATATGGAGGAGCCGTGGCCGATGGACCGCCTGCTCTGCGGCGATGTCGGCGTCGGCAAAACCGAGGTTGCGCTGCGGGCGGCGTTCAAGTGCGTGATGGGCGGCAAGCAGTGCGCCATCCTTGCCCCCACCACAATTTTGGCGTGGCAGCACTTTAACACGGCGCTGACCCGAATGGAGTCCTTCCCCATCCGCATCGGGCTGTTGTCCCGCTACCGCACGCCGAAGGAGCAAAAAGAGACGCTGCGCGGTTTAAAAGACGGCACGGTGGATATCGTTGTGGGCACGCACCGGCTGCTGTCCAACGATGTAAAGTTCCACGATCTGGGCCTTGTCATCATCGACGAGGAGCAGCGCTTCGGCGTCAAGCATAAAGAGAAGCTCAAAGAAAACTTCATCGGTGTCGATATGCTGACCCTGTCGGCCACGCCGATCCCCCGCACGCTGAACATGGCGCTGTCCGGCATCCGCGATATGTCCACGATTGAACAGCCGCCGTTCGAGCGTCAGCCCATCGAAACTTATGTGCTGGAATACGACGAGGGCATCGTCTCGGAAGCCATTCGCAAGGAGCTGGCCCGCGGCGGGCAGGTCTACTACCTGCACAACCGTGTGGATACCATCGACGAGTGCGCGGCCCGCATCGGCAAGCTGATACCGGGCGCGCGCATCGGCATTGCCCACGGCAAGATGACGGAAGAACAGATTTCGTCGGTGTGGCAGCAATTACTGGACAATGAGATCGATGTTCTTGTCTGCACGACGCTGATTGAGACCGGCGTCGATGTGCGCAACTGCAACACGCTGATCATTGAGAATGCAGACCGGATGGGCCTGTCGCAGCTGTACCAGATACGTGGCCGCGTGGGGCGTTCCTCCCGCAAGGCGTATGCGTATTTCACGTTTACGCGCGATAAAGTGCTGACAGAAATTGCCGCCAAGCGGCTTTCGGCTATCCGGGAGTTCACCTCCTTCGGCTCGGGCTTCCGCATCGCTATGCGCGATTTACAGATACGCGGCGCGGGCAGCCTTTTGGGCCACAGCCAGCACGGCCATATGGAGGCTGTGGGCTACGATCTGTACGTGAAAATGCTGGGCCAGGCCATTGCTACGGCCCGCGGCGAGGCCCCGGCCCCGGACAAGAGCGACTGTCTTGTGGATATCACGGTGGACGCCTTCCTACCGGAGGACTACATTCCGGACGCCGCCGGGCGCATCGAGGCCTATAAGCGCATTGCGGCCATCGAGACGACCACCGACGCAGAGGATGTGCTGGACGAACTCATCGACCGTTACGGCAGCCCGCCCAAGAGCGTGCAGGGGTTGGTGGATGTATCTCTCATCCGCGTGACGGCGGCCCGCGTTGGCATTGCGGAGATTGTACAGCGCGGCGACCAGCTGATCTTGTATAGTGATATCGTCGGTCCGCGCCAGTTGGAGCAGGTCATGGCACAGTACCCGCACCGGGTCCTGTACAACGCCCTGGGCCGCCCCTATTTCAGCCTGCGTGTCCAGAAGGGCGAGAACCCGCTGGTACTGCTGCGGGATGTGGTCACGCTGCTGCCGGGGGCATGAGTTTGCGGGGTTTTATTTCTTTTCTTAAAAGAAAAAGAACCGAAAAGAATTTTAAACAAAATAGAAATAGCCACGGTTTACAGGGTCGTTCTGTAAACCGTGGCTTATTTTTTGCGGCAAGCGGGCAAAGCCCCTTTACTCAAACACGTTTTCCTTATCCTCGGCCGTTTGTTCCCTTGGGTTGCCCTCAGCGTCGATGCCTCGCCTATCCAGCGTGTAATGCACAAACTCCTGGGCCAAGCCGTAGAGCGTGGCGAACACCGGCACACCGACGACCATACCGACGATGCCGAACAAATCGCCGCCCACCACGATGGAGAACAAAATCCACAGGGCAGAAATACCGATGGACGAGCCTAAGATCTTCGGGCCGATGAAGTTGCCGTCCAGCTGCTGGATGACAAGGATGAGCACACCGAAAATAACCGCCTGGATGGGGTCGACCAGCAGCAGGATAAAGATGCTGGGAATTGCGCCGATGAAGGGGCCGAACACCGGGATGATGTTCGTGATGCCGATAAACACACTGATGAGCAGTGCAAAGTCCAGCCGCAGGATCGTCATTGCCACAAAGGTGATGACGCCGATGATGGCCGAGTCGATGATCTTGCCGACGAAGAACCCGGTAAAGTTCACGTTGGCGTAATGGCAGATGCGCAGCGTATTGTCAGCCGCTTTCTCCGGCAAAAAGGCGTGGGTCAGCGTGCGCAGCTGGTGGAGCAGATGCTCTTTATCCGCCAACATATAGATACTGGCCGCCACCGAAGTAAAGATGCCCACAAAGTTGGACGCCACGCTGCCGATGCTGTCCACGATCTGCGGCATGGCGGCGGTCGCCAGGCTGTACACTTCCTTGACCATGGCCTCAGAATCGTCCAGCATTTTGATAGCCTGCTGCAAGTCGATGCCGTAGCGATCCTGCATCATGACCAGTAGCTCCTGCACGCCCTGTATGTAGCTGGGGAAGTTCGTAAACAGCATGACGATACTGTTCACGATCTGCGGGATGACCAGCCATGCCAGCAGCACGATCAACAGGATCGCCACGGCATAGGCCATCAGAATAGCAATGCCGCGTGTCTTGTTTTTTTCCTTGAACAGCTTGTGGTAAAAGAATTTCACCATCGGATCCAGGATGTAGGCAATGACCACGCCGCCCGCAAACGGCGACAGAATCCCGATAAAGAAGCCGATTTTGCTCAGGAAATACCCGAGGTTGTTTAAAATCAGATAAAATGCGATACAGGCCCCGACCACGCAGAACCAATCCAATATCGTCTCCGGCTTTTTGGACCAGATATGTTCGTCTTTCAAGCGCTCCGCCCCTTTTTATACCATATTAGTAGTATTGTAAGCGCTGCGGGCGTACATTGCAAGAGATAACCTGTTAATTTTGTGTGTCCATGGGCGGGAAATCCCGGTCGAGGGCATCTGCGTCCAGGCCGCGGGCTGCCAGCCCGGCCCCCACCGCCTGCTTGAGCAGCGCCGCTACCACAGCCAGCGTGGGCACGCTCAGCGCCATGCCCGGGATGCCAAACCAAGCACCGCCCACCACAATGGCCAGCAGCACACCCAGCCCCGGCAGGCCGGTGGCCCCGCCCAGGATGCGCGGCGCAATGAAGTTGCCGTCCACCTGCTGCACTACCAAAATGATGATGGCAAATTCTGCCGCTTTCCAGGGCGATTCCAGCAGCAGGATGACAATACCCGGCACCGCGCCGAGGAACGGCCCCAGCACCGGCACAATGTTCGTCACGCCCACCAGCACTGCCAGCAACGGGGCGTACTCCAGCCCAAAAATCGACATGAGGGCGAAGGTTTCCCCGCCCACCAGCAGGGCATCCACAATCTGCCCGCCCAGGTAGCCGCTGAAGATCCGGTTTGCCAGCGTGCAGACAGCCAGCACACTGCCCGCCGCCCGGGGCGGCAGCGCTGCCCGCAGGCAGGTGTGCGCGGCGTGCAGCAGATTTTCTTTGCCGGAGAGCAGGTAGATACTGACCGCCAGCGCCACAAAGGCATTGGCGGCGGCGCCTGCAGCATCCCCCGCCGCGCGGGCCGCCGCCTGGGCCGCCTGGCGGGAGAGCGACGCGAACCAGCCTTGCAGCTCACTCCCCACGGTCTGCACCAGCTGTTCCGCCGTGGCCATGTCGATGCCGAAGGTTGCCTGCACCCAGAGCAAGAGTTGGCGGATGGTTTTCTCATAGGCGGCCAACCGTCCGGCAAAGGCGGTGATGCTTTGCACCAGCTGGGGCACGACCAACGCCGCCAGCAATGCCAGCACGCCGAAGAACAGCGCGTAGCTGGCCCCCAGCGCCCAGCCACGCCGCCCGCCAAACAGTTTTTGTGCAAAAAAGCGCGTAGGAATGTCGAGCACGTAGGCCAGCACCAGCCCCCAGCCGAAGGGTGCCAGCAGCGCCAGCAGACCGCCCAGCGCCATCAGGGCCGCGGGCAGCCGTGCCACAGCGGCAAACAGCAGCGCCGTCCCCGCCGCCAGCACCAGCCAATCCCCCATCGTGCTCGGCGGGCGGTCAAAATATTTTTTCATTGTGGTTCCTCCTCTTTTATGCTGCACTGGGTTTACCGCACAATTTACGGAAAGTTAGTAGTATTGTAAGTGCTGCGGGCGTACATTGCAAGAGCTAACCTGTTAATTATATGTGTCCATGGGTGGGCGGTCAAAATATTTTTTCATTGTGGTTTCTTTCCTTTTATGCTACACTGGTTTTACCGCACAATTTACGGAAAGTCGGTGGTTTTCATGAAAATCCTCGTCAGCGCCTGTCTGCTGGGCATCGCCTGTAAATATTCCGGCGGCGACAACGTCTGCCCCGCCCTGCTGAATGCCGTGCAGCACAGCGGCCATACCTTTATCCCCATCTGCCCCGAGGTCTACGGCGGCCTGCCCACGCCGCGCCCGCCGGCCGAGCGCACCGGGGACTGCGTGCTGACCGAAACCGGCACTGACGTGACTGCGCAATATCAGCGCGGTGCCGAGGCCGCCTTGCAGCTGGCCCGGCTGACCGGGTGCGAGGCGGCCATCTTAAAAGCCAACAGCCCCAGCTGCGGCTGCGGCACGATCTACGACGGCACATTCCGGCACCGCAAAATTGCCGGGGATGGGGTGACGGCGGAATTGCTGCAAGCGCACGGGCTTTGCGTTTACAACGAGGATAATTTCACAAAATTATTGCGTTATGTATAGTCTTGCGCAACCATTTACATTTTTACCCCGCAACTAATTCTTGACAGCGCAGCGGCAGAATGTTAAAGTAGTGGTAAATACATTTTTCCTGCCGAAAGGAGTACCTCCATGTGGTTTGATACGATCCTCTGGCTTGTCGCCATTGTTGCTTTTATCGCCGTGGAAGCCGCCACCACCGCCCTTGTGTCGGTGTGGTTCGCGGTGGGCGCGGCAGCGGCCATGGCAGCGAGCTTTTTCAACATTGGCTTCGGCTGGCAGGCGCTTGTTTTTGCCGTCGTATCGGCCATTACGCTGGCGCTGATGATTCCCACTCTTGCCAGCCGCCGAGGTGAGCACAAAGCCCCTGTCACCAACGGTTCCCCGCTGACCATCGGCAAACAGGGCGTTGTGCTGGTGGATATTGAGCCGGGTACCCTCGGCCGCGTGCGGGTGGACGGCCTGGATTGGCAGGCCCGCGCCGAAACGCCGCTGCCAAAAGGCGAGCGCTGCAAGGTCGTGGCCGTGGACGGTGCCATTCTCATCGTAGTTCCTGTGACCGTCAACGCGGCCGCAGAGTAAGTTCCAAAAGAAAAAGGAGGAATCCCCATGCTGTTGATTTTTGCCATTCTGCTGATTATTATTCTGGTAGTTTTGGTGCGCTGCATCGTCATTGTTCCCCAGTCCAACGCCTACGTCACCGAGTGGCTCGGCGTCTATAAGGACACCTGGGGCGCAGGCCTGCACATCCGCACGCCGTTTGTTGAGCGCATCTCCCGCAAAGTCTCCCTGAAGGAGGAAGCCGCCGACTTCCCCCCGCAGCCCGTCATCACCCGCGACAACGTCACCATGATGATCGACACCGTCGTTTTCTTCCAGGTGTTTGACGCCAAAATGTACGCCTACGGCGTCAACCGCCCGATCCAGGCCATCGAGAACCTGTCCGCCACGACTCTGCGTGACATCATCGGCTCGATGACGCTGGACGAGACGCTGACCAGCCGCGACCTCATTAACACAAAGATCACCGCCAGCCTGGACGAAGCCACCGACCGCTGGGGCATCAAGGTCAACCGCGTTGAGCTAAAAAACATCGAGCCTCCGGTGGAAATCCGCCAGGCTATGGAAAAGCAGATGAAGGCCGACCGCGAGAAGCGCGCCTCAATCCTGCTGGCCGAGGGCGAAAAGCAGGCCGCCATCACCCGTGCCGAGGGCGAAAAGGAGTCCGCCATCCTGCGCGCCGAGGCTGTCAAGCAGCAGCGCATCCGCGAGGCCGAAGGTGAAGCCGAGGCCCTGCTGACCGTGCAGAAAGCCCAGGCCGACGCCATCCGCATGATCAACGAGGCGAACCCCAACCACAACTACCTGGCCCTGCGCAGCATGGAAGCCATGGAGAAGGTTGCCGACGGCAAGGCCACGAAGCTGATCGTGCCCAGCGATATGCAGAACCTGGCCGCCACCGTCTCCGCCATCAAGGAGATTTCCGGCGAAGTGACCGAATAAAATTTGGCATTCTGTTTTCCCTGCCCGCGGTGTTCTGCCGCGGGCAGCTTTTGTTGTGGTGGTCGATGCACGCATCCGCCCTGCACAGTAAAAATCCCACCAAATCTTCTTGCGTTTTCCACAAAATCAGGTTATAATATAAGCAGATTAGTATGCCATTTTGCGCAAACTATACAAAAATAATTGTGAGGTGTATCAGTATGAAGGAACCTATGGTCATTACTATGGCGCGTGAGTACGCATCCGGCGGCAGCGAAATCGCACAGGCCGTCGCAGATAAGCTGGGTATCCCCCTGTACAATAAGGAGCTGATCACCCTTGCCGCCAAAAAAAGCGGCCTGACCGAGGAGGCCATCGCCGCCAGCGAGAACCAGCGCAGCGGCAGCCTGATTTACAGCCTGTACATGATGGGCAACACCATGCCCCTGGCCGACCAGGTCTATATTTTGCAGAGCAACGTCATTAAAGAGCTGGCCGCCCAGGGTCCCTGCGTCATTCTGGGCCGCTGCGGCGACTATGTCCTGCGGGAGCGCCCGAATGTGCTGCGCACCTTTGTCTATGCGCCGCTGGATGCCCGCATCGGGTTTGCCAAGAGCCGCCCCGACGCCAAGGATATGCCCGACCGCCTGTGGGAGACCCAGCTGGCCAAGCATGACCGCGCCCGCGCGAGCTACTACAACTACTACACCGAGAACCGCTGGGGCGAGGCCAAAAACTACGACCTGTGCTTGAATGCCACCCTGGGCCGCGAAGCCTGCGCTGACTTGATCGTCGCGGCGGCCAAGGCCATGCAAGCGGCCAACAAGTAAAAACCGGAAGGAGCCACCCGCCATGCTGCGCTATGTCAAAAGCGGAATGATGCTGTTGAGCATCGCCTATATCGTCATCGGTATGATGCTGCTCATCATGCCCCAGACCAGCCTGCTCTGGATCTGCTACGCTTTCGGGGCCGTCGTGCTCATCACCGGCATCGTCTGCCTGATCCAGTACGCCCGCATCCGCGGCACAGGCTTTACTGCGCCGTTCATGCTGGTGGGCGGCGTCATCACGGCGGGGCTGGGCATCTTTACGCTGGCGAAACCGCAGGTGGTGGCGAGCTTTCTCCCCATCGTGTTCGGCATCTTCATCGTTGTGGACGGTTTGAGCCGCATCGGCAGCGCCATCGACCTTGCCAAGCGCAAGGGACAGAAATGGTGGGTGCTGCTGGTGCTCAGCATCGTCTCTGTTGCGCTGGGCATACTGCTGGTGCTGCATCCGTTTGGTGCGGCTGTCAGCGTCGTGATGGTGTGCGGTATTCTGCTGATCGTCGAAGGTGCGATGAACTTAGGTTGCATTCTGTATGCTGCCATGGAGCTGCGCACGCTGGACCGCATGGCGACTGCTGCCGCCAACGCTGCCATGTCCGCCATCGGTGACGCCCTGGACGAAGCCGAAGCCGCCGAGAGCGGTATTCCCATGGACGGCCCCGTCGTCTACAACGCCGAGAGCAAGGATGTGTCGGAGGACGGTGAATAACCGTTCCGTGACACCGTAGGGGCGCATTCTATATGCGCCCGCAGCGCCGTGCCATCAGCAAACGGGCACGGGCGGATATAGAATCCGCCCCTACAAGCTCCGTTTGCCCTTATTCTGTTTCCCGCGCGAACGTTCGCGAGTTATTTTTAAAGGAGAGAACCCCCATCCATGTATGACCTTATCATCGTAGGCGCCGGCCCTGCCGGTATTTTCACCGCGCTGGAGTTGCTGCGCAAAAGCTGCAACCCCCACAAGATCCTGCTCGTCGAAAAGGGCAAGCCTGTGGAAAAGCGCCACTGCCCCAAAGATAAAACCGGCGTCTGCGTAAACTGCAAGCCGACCTGTGCCATTACCACCGGCTTTTCCGGCGCGGGCGCATTCTCGGACGGCAAGCTGTCCCTGTCCTACCAGGTCGGCGGCGAACTGCCCGACCTGATCGGCGAGGATTTTGCCCAGGAACTCATCGACTACACCGACAAAATCTACCTTGAGTTCGGCGCTGACCCCAAGGTTGAGGGCGTCTACGAAGGCCCCGATATCAAGGACATCCGCAAGCGCGCCATCCAGGCGGGCCTGCAGCTGGTTGACTGCCCCATCCGCCATCTGGGCACCGAGAAGGCCCAGCAGCTCTATTTAAACATCCAGAACTACCTGGCCGACGCGGGCGTCGAGATGCTGTTCAACACCGAGTGCGAGAACATCATCCTGGAGGATTCCGTCTGCAAGGGCGTCCGCCTGCGCGAGAAGGACGGCACCCGCGACGTGCTGGCGAAGCAGGTCGTCATTGCCACGGGCCGCCGCGGCGCGGACTGGCTGGAGAAACTCTGCGCCGAGCACAACATTGCCCACAAGCCCGGCACCGTTGACATCGGCGTCCGCGTCGAGTGCCGCAACGAGGTCATGGAGAAGATTAATCAGGTCCTGTACGAGGGCAAGCTGATCGGCTACCCGGCCCCGTGGCACAACAAGGTGCGCACCTTCTGCCAGAACCCCGGCGGCTTTGTCGCGCAGGAGAACTACGACAATGATCTGGCGGTCGTCAACGGCCACAGCTTCAAAGAGAAGAAGAGCAACAACACCAACCTGGCGATCCTCGTCAGCCATAACTTTACCGAGCCGTTCAACCAGCCCATCGCCTACGCGCAGAAGGTCGGCGAGCTGACGAATATGCTGGGCGCGGGTCACATTCTGGTGCAGCGCTACGGTGATATCCTGGACGGCAAGCGCACCTGGGCCAAAGAACTGGCCCGCACCAACGTCCGCCCGACGTTGAAGGACGCTGTGGCCGGTGATATCACCGCCGCCATGCCCTACCGCGCCATGGTCAACATCATTGAGTTCATCAAGATGATGGATGAGGTCGTTCCCGGTTTTGCCAGCCCCGAAACGCTGCTGTACAGCCCCGAACTGAAGTTCTACTCCAACAAGGTCAAGATGGACACAGACTTGGAGACGAACATCGCGGGTCTGCACTGCCTGGGCGATTCCTCCGGCTGGACGCGCGGCCTGATGATGGCCTCTGTCATGGGCGTCCTGATGGGCCGCAAGCTGATGGAGAAGCACGGATTTTAACGGATACGATAAGGGGAGAGCGCCCGGCGTGGGTGCTCTCCCCTGTTTTTGTGCAGCCGCTGTTGCAGGGGGGCGGCGTTGCGGGGTTGCGAGCGTGGGCCCACGGTTGAGCGTGCGAAACCGGGGAGCGAGCAATGTTCGTCCCATGGGACGAACAACCGCACGAGCGGGTTTGCGCAGCAAACTGGCGGCGCTCGTTGTGCGCCGCCAAGCGGCCGACGCCCCGGGCGGTGTTTCCTCAAGCGGGGCCTCCCCTGTGGCCGCCCCCTTCCGCAAAATTTTTACAAGAATTTTCAAAAACCGCCCTCCGTGTGACAAGTAGGACACAACTGGGGTGTAGAATGACGACAAACCACAAATGAAAGGAG
>ENA-OYAN01000076-OYAN01000076.1-human-gut-metagenome-genome-assembly--contig:-NODE-76-length-11995-cov-6.468844_pt1 | contig 11995 bp, 10 predicted proteins | sample MGYA00244519_ERZ652823 | MGnify/ENA primary metagenome ERZ652823 (study PRJEB26926, sample SAMN06164814) | human gut metagenome | biome: ENVO:00009003; feature: ENVO:2100002; material: ENVO:00002003... | reverse complement strand
TTTTTAAGTCCGGAACTACCTACGTAAAAACTTCCGAATCCATTTGCCATGTTCCTGTCCTCCCGGTTAATGATTATTGCTTTGCATCAAAACCGCTGCTGCCTAAGATATCGCCTGTGTTATATGCATTTCTGTCATAATTGGCGGTCTCCGGCGCCTGTTTCATGCTCTTGAACAGGGTGATGTCAAACTCTGTAAGCTCTATTGCCTGAGCAAGTAATTGTGAGTTTAAATCGTTGATTTCTTTCATCTGTGCAGCTGCTTCAATCAGACTGTCGCGCGCTGCCGTAAGCTTCGCCTGAATATCCGGCTGTGTGCCGAGATATCCAATCAGCCTTGTGACTGTCATCTTCTCATCTGATTTGCCCAGTACATTGGCAATATCTGTGAGAAGTGAAACCTGCTTATTGCTCATAATAAGAAGCTCATCGCCTGCCTGCTGATCCAAATCAGTTATTGCTTCAAGCGCAGGGATATCGGCATCTATGATTATCTGACGTTTCTTCTCCCCATTTGCAGCGAGTGTTCTGTATACTTTTTCTTCCTCTGTGAGCACATTTATAAGCTCTTCCACTAAACTAGCCACTATAAAATCCTCTTTTACCTTTGATATATGATATGATTATCATATTACAGAGAGTTGTACCTCTCTAACAGCTTGCTGGCGAAATCATCTCCACTGACCTGATACTGTCCGGAGTCTACCATGTTCTTAAGCAAAGCGACTTTATCTTCCCTGATGTCCGAAGCCTCTGATACTGCTTTTTTCGCAATCTGGTAATCCCTACCGGCTTGCGAAATTGATACCTGATCAGACATCCTAGACGCGCTTTGTGTCTTTGCTGTCTTTGTTGTTCTTGATACGCCATACAACTGGGCTATCTGATTATATGCATCTATACGCATAACAGGATCTCCTTTCTATTATTTTCATCCTTGAAATATGTAAATTTTGCTTCCTGACATATTTATCGGATGTTTTTTTTATTTCTTTATAGACCGTGGAAAATTTTTGGTTACCGTTCGCATCCGCCTGTGAGAATCGTTGTGATGTGAGTGGATTTAATCCCCTCTGTCACTGTCTGCAAAAGTATGCGGTATGTATCCTCCACAAGCTCACAGTCCGACGGTTCAATCCCAAGCTCTGCTGCTTTTTTTAGAATGAACCTGACCTTGTCATCATCATGCTCCACCGCATAGATGTCATCAAACATACCTGCATAGTATCTGTCTAAAAATCTGCGCTTTGCAGCTGTCTCGATTTTTGTGCCTGATGTGGTAAGCACATACAACTTCGTGCCTTTTTCCTTTGCCTTCATGGCATACTCCTTTACCTGCATCACAGGACGGCACCACTCATATGTATCCTCACCATGCTTACTGCAGTAGTCTGCCCACTGCACATCTGACATTCCTATCTGAAATTTTCCGTTTACCTTGTAGCACGGACTGCTTAAAGTGCCGTCTACGTCTATGAACATTGCCTGCATAGTGTCTGCTCCTATATAGTTAGTTTATGCAGCTATAATAACATAAATCAGTGGAAGTTTCCTTAATCCTACCTGCTCATATCATAATAGCGCGCATATATTCCGTCCTGTGCCAAAAGCTCCTCATGTGTGCCTCTCTCAGCAATTCCACAGTCAGCTACCACGAGAATTTCGTCCGCATTTCTGATTGTCGAAAGTCTGTGGGCAATTGTGATAGTCGTTCTGTCCTTTGCCAGCTCCTCAAGACTTTTCTGGATAAAGCGCTCGCTCTCATTGTCAAGGGCACTGGTTGCCTCATCAAGTATTAGCACAGGCGGATTTTTAAGGAACACCCTCGCAATGGAAATCCTCTGTTTCTGCCCTCCTGACAATCGGGTGCCTCTCTCACCGACAAACGTATCGTATTTATCCGGCAGCTCCATGATAAAATCGTGTATATTCGCCTTTTTGGCCGCATCTACAATCTCATCCATCGTCGCATCCGGTTTTCCATAGGCGATATTGTCCTTTATACTTCCGCCAAACAGATAAACATCCTGCGAAACCAGTCCAATCTGCGAGCGCAGGCTCTCAAGCGTGAGCTTTCTCACATCATTTCCATCTATTGTGACCCTGCCATCCGTTACATCATAAAACCGCGGAAGCAGTGAGCATATTGTAGTCTTTCCGCTTCCTGACGGTCCAACAAGCGCAATTGATTTTCCTGCCGGTATCTCAAAGGATACGTGCGAAAGCACCGGTGTATCATCATCGCTATAGTGGAACGAAACATCCTCGTAACAGACATTTCCCTTTACATTTTTAAGCGGTTTTGCATCAGCAGCATCAACTATATCCGGCTCAGTTTCCACCACCTCTAAGAATCTTCTAAAGCCCGAAAGCCCCTTCTGCATCATCTCAGTCAGCTCTACAAGTATCTGGATAGGACTGATAAAGATGCCTATATACAGCGCATACATAGCAAGGTCGGATGCCTCCATCCTTCCATGCGCTATCAAAAAACCACCAAATACCAGCGTAACAAGATACATCATCCCCTGGAAAAATGCATTTCCGCTCATAAAGCTACCCATACATCTGTAATTTGCATCCTTTGAAATCAGGAAATTTTCATTACTTCTGTTAAATTTTTCCTGCTCGATACGCTCATTGGCAAATGACTGCACCACCCTTATGCCCGCCAGAGTATCCTGAAGACTCGAATTAATATCACCGATTTTTCGCCTGTTATCCATAAAGGTTTCCTGCATTTTCTTATTCTGGCCATATGAAAATACAAGCATAAGTACCACAAGAATAAGCATAGGAATCGCAAGCATACGGTTTATCATAAACAGAAAAATGAACGAACCGATTATCTTTATAAGCGATATAAAAAGATTCTCCGGTCCATGATGCGCAAGCTCCGATATATCAAACAAATCGGATACGAGCTTGCTCATCATCTGTCCTGAATTATTCTGATCATAATACGAAAAAGAAAGCTTTTCATATTGGTCGAAAAGCTCCTTTCTCATGTCGCGCTCCATCCTCGCTCCCATCATGTGCCCCGCATATGTCACATAATACCTGCACGCAGTCTGTATGATATATGCCACCAAAAGGCCTATTGTAATAGGAATCAGCGCAGAAATGATTTTTCCCGGTGCTCCTGCAAAAAGGGTTTTGGTCAGCGTGCGAAGCAGCTGCGGAAACGCCAGATCTATGGCACTGATTATTGTTGCGCAAAGCAGGTCTATGAAAAAGACTGTTTTGTAGGGTTTGTAGTATTTGATGAATTTCTTTAATGTTTGCATGGTGTTCTCCTGGGATGTTCTTTTTAAAACAATTTGTTTCTCAACGTACATCATTATATATAGGTAAACCTATATATGCAATAGGATAACCAATGAAAAAACAGCGGATAACACCTGATAAATAACATAGATTTCGTCTGTAGACGAAATCTATGCGAAATTTCCATATTGTTATGCGAAATCCATGTGAAATCACAGTTGTTATATTTCGCATAATGACATATAATATAATCAAAGTATTGCTATTAAATTATTATGCGGAGGTGCCACATGGAATATTTATCTTGCTCAGATGCATCAAAAGCAATGGGATTTTCTGTACGAAGAATCCAGCAGATGTGCAAAAACGGTGAATTGCCCGGTGCAATAAAGGAAGGACGTAAATGGTTAATCCCTGACGAAACCATACACATGAATCATTTCGCGAAAAATAAATCTCTGCCAATAGGTGTATCTGATTTTAAGCTTGCAACCACCGGCTATTATTATGTAGATAAGACTCTGATGATACGTGATTTTCTGGATAAAAAGCCAATGGTATCTCTTTTCACACGCCCAAGGCGTTTTGGAAAAACTCTGAATATGGATATGCTGCGCGTATTTTTTGAAAAAACAAACGAGGATACATCTGTTTATTTCAAAGACAAACAGATATGGCAATGCGGCGATTACTACACTAAACACCAAGGACAGTATCCTGTCATTTTTTTGACCTTCAAAGATGTTAAAAGCATGACCTGGGAAGAAACCTTTCAGAAAATCCGCAGGCTTATATCTCTGGAATTTATACGACATAACGAGCTTGAGACAAGTTCTGTTTTAACCGCTTACGAAAAAGAACAATATCATCTTCTTGCCGGAGACAGCGGGGATGAAGTCGATTGTCAGATGGGTCTGCAGCTTTTATCATTACTGCTTCATAAGCATTATGGAAGGGAATGTATCATTATCATTGATGAATATGACACACCCATCCAGCAGGGGCATACCTGCAATTTCTATCCGGAAATTGTAAATTTCATGCGCAATTTTTTCTCAGGAGGACTCAAGGACAATCCACACCTTGCCTTTGGCTTTCTTACAGGAATACTGCGTGTAGCAAAGGAAAGTATCTTCAGCGGCATGAACAACCTGAAAACCTATTCTATCCTAGATGATGGCTACAGCTCTTATTTTGGTTTTACTGAAAAAGAGGTAAAAGACATGCTGCGATACTATGGAAAAGACGATAAATATAACGAGCTCAGCGAATGGTACGATGGATATCGTTTTGGCAATACAGAAATCTTTAATCCATGGTCTGTAATCAATTATATCTCTGACAACTGCTTTCCGAAAGCATTCTGGCAATCCACCGGCAGCAATGAGATAATCGGAGAAATTATCCAGGCAGCTACGCCTGAAATTACCAAAGGCCTTTATAAGCTGCTCTGTGGTGAAAAAATCGCAGCCTATATTGATACCGGTGTTATCTATCCCGAGGTTCAGAATAATCCATATAGTATATACAGCTTTCTTCTGGTAGCCGGATACCTGAAGGTTGCCAATATTTATCCGCAAAGCGATGGAAATTTCATGTGTGACGTTGCTATTCCGAACAAAGAAATTACTTTTGTTTACGAAAAGGAGGTGCTAAACCGCACCAACCAGAATAGCCTTGCCATATCTATCAGTCAGGCTATCTTTTCCAAGGACACGCAAAAACTCCAGGCTCTGCTGGAGGATTTTATGGTAAAAAGCATTTCTTCTATTGATGGAGCTAATGAAGGCTTCTATCACGGAATGATGCTTGGTCTTTGTGCCATACTTGGAAACCGCTACAAGATACGCTCAAACCGCGAATCAGGCCTCGGTCGATTTGATATTCAGCTTATGCCTTTAACAAAGGGAATGCCCGGATTTATCTTTGAATTTAAACACACTAAAGATGAACATACCGATTTATCTGCATTAGCCGACAGCGCCCTGCAACAGATAGAAGCAAAGAAATACGACACAGAGCTGCGCGATAATGGTGTGAATTCAATTATAAGCATCTGTATTGCTTTTAGAGGGAAAAGTGCTGTGGTGAGGAGAGGCTAAAAATCTCACCGAATATTAGTATAATCCAAAAAGAAGCACATGCAGCTTGCCACCCTATCACCATCATTGCGATACAAATGAGGCTGATCGGTCTCAAACTTATACACCTGTCCCCTATGGATTTCCTGCACATGGTCGTGACACTCGACCGTTAGCACACCGTCCGTGACTGTAAGATACTCGCGTGTTTTCTCGCCGTGCCCACCGCTTGTATACACGCCGCCCGGCTCCACGTCGATACGGTATACCTCGACCTCCCTTGAGTCCTCGTATGGAAAGCAGGTCCATACCCTGTACTGTCCCAAAAGCTCCTTTGTCGGGACCAGATCATCCGGAGATATGAACGCATAGTCCACTCTCGGCGGATCTATAAGTCTTTGAAACTCAATTCGCAGACCGCTTGTGATTTTACCAAGCACTCCGATAGATGGATTTGCTGTGCCCTTTTCTATCTGAGCAAGCATGCTTTTACTCACACCGGTCTGTTCCGCTACCTGATCTAAGCTCATGCCCTTTGACTGGCGTATTCTTTTTAAATTTTCAGATACATTGTGTGACAGATAATCCATACTCATATCTCCGTTTGCTTTTAATTCTCTAACTATACTGTTGATAATCATATAAGGTAACTATTCGTAATAGTTACCTTACATGTTGTATTTTATAAGTTTTACAGTGCCCTGCGATACAGCATCTCGATATCGCACTGGCGTGAAGCCCTTGGATTGACAGCAATGTTGCCGCTCTTCATGGCATCGACAGCCATCGGCTCTATCTTGCTTTCTATCTCTTCCTTTGTGACTGTTCCGGTTTTGCTGGCATTGTTGATTGCGATAGTCAGATTCTCAGGGATTCCGATGTCTGTGCAAAGCTCCCTGATTGCATCTACAAGCATCATCGGCTCAAATTCGTCCGCATATGCAGGAATCGGGCTTATATCATTGTAGATGGTCAGATACTTTCCATGATCTGCAAGTGCATTGTACTCTGCGATTACAGGAAGCAGCACTGCATTTGCCACTCCGTGAGGCACATCGAAAAATGCGCTGACCGGATGGCTCATTGCATGCACATTTCCGAGCCTTGCAAATGAGAATGCTATTCCTGCAAAAAGCGAGCCTGTCATCATGGCTTCAGCAGACTCGATATCGTTTCTGTTTGCTACAAATCTGCGGATATTTTTTCCGATAAGTGCCATCGCTTTTTCTGCCAGTGCATCAGAAAATGGCGAAGCCGCTGTAGATACATATGCCTCCTCTGCATGGATAAATGCATCAATTCCGCATGCTGCCGCTACGCTTGCCGGTGCTGTTGTGATGAGTTCTGCATCGAGAATTGCATATTTTGGCAATATCTCGTAGCTGAATACTGTGAGCTTATAGTTTCTGCTATGGTCTGTGATTACAGAGAATGCTGTCACCTCTGAGCCGGTTCCTGCGGTGGTTGGTATCGCAATGAGCGGTACGATTGGTCCCGGCACCTTGTGTGCTCCCTCATAGTCTGTGACGCTTCCGCCATATTTTGCAACCACACCCACTGCTTTTGCCACATCCATCGGTGAGCCGCCTCCGAATGCCACAATAAAGTCTGCGCCCGACTTCAGGTATTTTGCTGTGGCTTTCTCCACTGTTGTGACAGATGGATTTGCCTCTATATCTGTAAAAGTGTCTGCTTTTATGTCAACTGATGCCAGATAATCTGCTGCCTTTTTTACAAGTCCCATCTTCTCAAGATGAGGTCCTGAAATGATGAGTGCATGCTTACCTCCAAGCTTTTTGGCTATTTCCGGCAGCTTTGATAGACTGCCCTTTCCCACTGTGATGTCCTGTGGCACCGAGAAATTAAATGTTTCCATATATAACCTGTCCTTTCTGTTTCCTAGCTGGCTTTCTTGGCAAGTACCCTGTCTATTGCAGCATCGATAACCTTATCCAGTTCAACCTCATCTGCCTCCGGCATAAGTGTTGCAGCATCCTCATCTGAGATGAGCTCAACAAGTGTACCAAATGACTCCTTGTATTTCTTTTTACAGAAGACGAAGAATACCACGCCGAGCGCACACCATGCAAGCACGATGCCCCACTCATGAGCGATAAGTGTTCCGCCGCTTCCCGGTATACAGTACATGGCAACCATGAAGCCTGACATGATAACTGCCATTGTTCCAAAGAACTTGTATGCAGGAACCTTGTATGGTCTTGGCATATCAGGCTCTTTCTTACGTAAAATTATAAATGAAAGAGCAACCATGCAGTATGCCACGCAGCATCCAAAGTTGCCGGCATCACTGATCCATACGAGCATCTTTCTACCTGCAAAAGGTGCAAGCATTGTGAGAGATCCGATGAGAATCAGTGCATTGATTGGTGTCTTGTGCTTTGGATGAAGCTTTGCAAAAAACTTTGGAATCATATATGACTCTGCCATTGAGTACATGGCACGCGAGCCACCGAGCAAAAATGAGTTCCATGAGGTTACGATACCGCACATTCCGCCGACTATTATAACCTTTGCCATTATCTTTGTGTTGAATGCGGCAGCCATTGCATCTGCTGTGACAAGTCCTGTTGCCTGCTCTGAATCAACAATTGCCTGTGGGCCCATGACAAGACCTACCGCAACAATGACAAGTGCATAGAACACAACTGCCAGAACTACTGATAAGATAAGTATTGAGCCGATTTTCTTTGCCGGAACATTGATCTCCTCAGCCGCCTGAGGTATTACGTCAAATCCGATAAAGTAAAATGGTGACAGAGCTGCCACTCCGATAATTGCCTTTACGTTCAGACCTGCAGAGCTGCCTGCAAACATCTGTCCATCCAAGTTATCAACTGTTCCATTGATTACCGATGCAATTATCGACAAAATTCCAGCGCCACCAATAATACATGTGAGCACAGTCTGCAAAATCGCTGCTGTCTTTGCGCCGATAATGTTTATCATCATAATTAAAAATGCCACAACTATCGCCACAATAAGCCAAGAAGCATAAATATCAAAGCCTGCTACCGTATACAGATAGCCCTTCAAAAAGCCCGGCCACAGATATGTGATGATTGTTGGGAAAGCGCACGCCTCAAAGCATGCCACACTGACATATCCAAGGATAATCATCCACGTACATATGAATGAACCTGTCGAACCCATTGCCTTGTAGCTGAATACATGCTCGCCACCGCACTGAGGCATGGCTGCTGTCAGCTCCGCGTAGGTCATTCCCACGAAAAATATCATGATACCGCCGATTACGAAGCCGATTGCGGCACCGAGCACTCCGCCCTTTTCAATCCAGCCTCCGGTTGAGACAACCCAGCCCCAGCCAATCATGGCTCCAAATGCAATTACAAGTACGTCCCAGGCATTCAGGACTTTGTTAAATTCTGATTTTTTCTGTTCCATTACTTGTCACCTCCAGCTTCTGTCTTACTTTCATTCTCTACCACTTTTCTTGCCAGAGACTCAATAAGCTCCGCTGTGCCATCCACTCCTAACAGGCTGCTGTCTATAAGCATATCCCTGTTGTGTCTGTCGCCTCGGTTGCTTCCTGTCAGTGCCATATGACGCTTATGATAACGCTTATCCTTTTCAGTGATAAAAAGCTTTGCATCATCCTCCGACAAATTGTGGCTCTTCATTACGTTTTCAATCCTCACTTCATCCGGTGAATATATGAAAATACGTAAAATCGGTTTATGTTCCTTTAGTATATAGTCTGCTGAACGACCGATAATCACGCATGACTCACGGTCTGATAATTTTCTGATTATGGTTTTCTGGACGTGAATTGCACGCTCTGTGAGGTCTGCATACTTGGAAAAAGAGCCTCTGACATCACCCTCTGCACCTTTTCCGGCGATGGTGATACCTTCCTCAACCTTTTCCATGATATCCTTCGGAATACCGACCTCTTTTATGATTTCATCTACAGTATCCCTGTCATAAAATTTGATTTCCAGGTCTTTAGCAACCTTTTTGCCAATCTGGTTTCCTTTAGCGCCATATTCGCATCCTATTGTAATAACAAGATGTGCCATTTTGTTCCCCTCGCTTTTCTTATATATACATCTTTATGCTATGTTGATATGAAAGTCGCTAAGGTATGCATCGACGATACCTTTTGACCCTTTAGTCATATGCTTTTATATAAACTTGTTCCGCTTAGTTACCTATATTCTTTGTTTAAAAGAAGGGCGCACGAAGCTAATCGTGACGCCCTTGTCCTTTATCCGGCTCGTAAAATCTGCCGCAATATATTCTGTTGCCTGCCTCAAATATAATTCAAACCTTCTATGAAAGTGACTCAACAGTCTCCTTTATAATATCAAATGCCTTGTCGCACTCTTCCTCGCTTACGATAAGCGGTGGAACCATACGGATAATATGGCTTCCGATTGCTGTGATAAGCATATGACGGTCGAAGCAGCCATGCTTTACATCTACACCTGAGATTGTCTCGTCAAACTCAACACCAACTAAGAGTCCCTGATGTCTTACCTCTTTTACGTGTGGAAGCTTCTCAAGCTTAGCTGTGAAATAATCACCAACCTTCTTTGCGTTTCCGGCAAGATCTCTGTCAAGCAGCTCGTTTACTTCTGCAAGTGCTGCTGCACAGCATACAGGATGTCCACCAAAGGTTGTACCGTGTGAACCGGCTGAGAATGCTTTTGAAACCTCCTCTGTAGCACATATAGCACCGATTGGCATTCCACCGCCAAGGCCCTTTGCCATAGAAACGATATCAGGCTTGATGCCGTAGTTCATGTAGCTCATTACAGCTCCGGTTCTGCACCATCCTGTCTGAACCTCATCGATAAGGAGGAGCATGCCCTTCTCATCACAGAACTCGCGAAGTCCCTTCATGAATTCAGGTGTTGCAGGATGAACACCGCCCTCGCCCTGTACAGGCTCAATCATGATAGCGATTGTGTTCTCTGTGCAAGCATCCTTGAAAGCCTTTAAGTCATTGTAAGGAGCATATGAGAAGCCGTATGTCATAGGACCAAAGCCCACCTGGCATCCGTTTCCAGGCTGTCCTGTAGCTGACATAGCACCGAAGGTTCTGCCGTGGAAGCCGTCCTTAGCAGTTACGATGTGATATCTGTTTGGACCATATTTCTCTATACCATATTTACGGGCCATCTTAATCATAGCCTCATTTGCCTCAGTTCCTGAGTTCTGGTAGAAAATCTTGTCCATTCCGATAGTCTTGCAAACCTTCTCAGCAAGCAGCGCCTGTGGAATGGTGTATGGATAGTTGAATGTATGCATGATGTCATCCACCTGATCCTTGACTGCTGCAACAACCTTAGGGTTTCTGCTGCCGGCATTGTTTACGGCGATTCCTGCGTAAAAGTCAAGGTATGGTGTGCCATTCTCATCATACAGATACATGCCCTCAGCAGTCTCAGCGATGAAATCGAAACGCTCATATGTCTCAATCATATACTTCTTTACTTTGTCTTTGATGTCCTGTGCTGTTAATCCTGTGTCTTTTAATCTCATAATATATTGCCTCCTAATTTAAATATCCTTGTGATTTTGATAAATAAAAAAGAGCAAAGTGCTTCACCGGTTAGCGTCTTTGCTCTTAAATATTCATAATTAATATGTAGTTGTTTGTTCGTTTTCTTTTGTGTATTATTTTGAACAAGTAAACAATATCACGTTCAATATATTGTGTCAACAATTTTCATTAAAAATGCGAAATACCTCATAATTGTCAGTTTAAAGACACTTATGCTTAAAATTATAAATAAAAACTGTCATTTAACACTTAAAATATTATTTTAATGTAATGTTTTGTGCATTATATTGTCTGTACATTATTCTGTTGCAATGTTCCTTTTCATCATTTATATATATTATAAAGAACATGATACACATACCACATTATACGTATTTCTTTCCATTAAATAAAAAATCCGGGTACTCTCATTTGAGTACCCGGTCCATTCACCTGTTGCTATGCATTCTTTACAAGCTCCTGTTTACGGAAGGTGCGGAACAATCCTATCTGCTCCAGTGCCTTTGCAATGCCGAAAAAAACAATTGAATCTATCGGCCACATAATAAGGTTCTTAAGTGCACGCATTGGAAGAATTGCCATAATTGCCTGTCCATACAGTACCTGCAGACACAGAGTATTGAGAATGACATTGCAGATGAGCATTACTACAAACTTCGCAGCAAGCACTCTCCATATGGTAAGCTTTTTCTTATAAAAGAAACATCCATATAAAACACCTGCAAGCATTACAACAAGTGTAAGCTGTGGACAAAATGGTCCTGTAGGCTTCATCAGATACTTGATGATGTCAAGCGCTCCGTGGAAAACAGCTCCGGCAACCGGCCCAAACAGGTAATCAACGATACCATTTGGAATACCGGAAAAACCGATACGGATAAACTGTCCATATTCGATGGAGAAATATCCAAGAATAACGGCAACTGCAGCAAGCATTGCCATAGTTGTGATGGTTCTGACCGATTTAAGCTCTCGGGCAGAATCGGTGAACAAAGTAACGAATTTTTTCATTAAAAAATTACCTCCTTTGCAGACCTCACCGAACTACAACAGGAGATAATTAATATCTTCGGATGCAGCGGGATGCGACTCATGTACCG
>ENA-OYAN01000064-OYAN01000064.1-human-gut-metagenome-genome-assembly--contig:-NODE-64-length-12387-cov-6.510217_pt1 | contig 12387 bp, 10 predicted proteins | sample MGYA00244519_ERZ652823 | MGnify/ENA primary metagenome ERZ652823 (study PRJEB26926, sample SAMN06164814) | human gut metagenome | biome: ENVO:00009003; feature: ENVO:2100002; material: ENVO:00002003... | reverse complement strand
CGGCAGCGTCAGATGTGTATAAGAGACAGGTATAACCGGATGGCTTCTTTTCGAAATCCCAGTTTTGCCTGTTCCTCTTTGATCGTGTCCGTCAGACTTTTTTCCAGCCGCTCGTATCCCATCCTGTCCTCCTGTATCTATAGCTGCATGATAAAATCTGCTTTACCGATCCTGCAGCAGAATCTGCCGTGTCTTGGGATCATCCGGCGGCAGATTGCAGTGCAGGACATGAAATCCTCCGGTCTGTGACCCTTCAATCACATTGATTGCCCCATTGTAGAGTCTTGTCTTTCCGGTTCCGATCTCATGATTCGTAAGCCCTGCCAGAAGCACATTGATTGCCGCTCCATGGGATACCGCAGCCACTGCCTGATGCCCCGTTGCCGCAAGAAGCTCTATCGCACGCTCCATGCGTTTCTGCACATCGGCAAACGGCTCCATTCCTTCGACATGGTCGCCTGCCGCAAGTGCAAAATACTCTTTTTTATCTTTTACCAGTTGTCCGGAAAACGGACCAAGATCCCGCTCAATCAGCTCCTGCATCGGCTCTACACCGTCTCTGCTTAACCCGATCTGTGCAGCAATCTCCTCCCCTGTGCAGTGTGCACGTTTCAGTGGGCTTGTATACACAGCTTCTATCCCCAGTCCCTGCAACGTCTGCCCACAGCGTACTGCCTGTGCAATTCCTGCCGCATTCAGTTCTATATCTTCCCTTCCCTGAAAACGGTTGATATGATTCCAGTCCGTTTCTCCGTGCCTGATTAAATATATTTTCATTTTTTATGTTTACCAGCCTCAAAAAATTTCTTTGTCTCATATACAACCACACCATTTAAAGCAAACAGCGCAATCATATTCGGCAGTGCCATCAGACCATTGAAAATATCGGCAATCGTCCAGACAGCACTTACCGTCATATACGGTCCGATAAATACTGCCAGAATATAAATCCAGCGGAACACCATTACTTTTTTCATATTTCCACCGGTCAGATATTCCAGACATCTCTCACTGTAATAATCCCATCCAAGAATCGTTGTAAAGGCAAAAAATACCAGACACATCATCAGGACAAAAGAAGATACCACATGAGGGAACGGAAGTCCGTTCTGGAACGCATATGTAGTAACCTGAACGCCCTCGAGTCCATCCACCTGCCATGCTCCGGTCAGTACAATGGAAAGTCCGGTCAGTGTACAGATCACAATCGTGTCAATAAATGTACCTGTCATGCTGACAAGTCCCTGACGCACCGGCTCATGTGTCTGTGCTGCTGCCGCTGCGATCGGCGCACTACCAAGTCCTGCCTCGTTTGAGAAAATGCCCCTTGCAACACCGTTTTGCATGGCAACAAACATACTGCCTACCACACCACCGGTGACTGCACGCGGATGAAATGCGCCCTGCACAACCGTAACAACCGCTGCAGGGACTTTTGTAATATTACAGATAATTAAAATCAATGCAAATACAAAATATGCAACCGCCATAAACGGAACAACAATCTGGCTGACACTTGCTATACGCTTGATTCCTCCAATCAGCACGGCACCCACACAAAATGCAAGGATCAGGGAAGCGATTACAACCGTCCAGGAATAAGTTCCGATTCCCGGAATTGCCACGGTATGAACCTTATTCGGATCAAAAAAGTTCTGGATGGCACTGGCTATACCGTTCACCTGGCTGAATGTTCCGATTCCGAACAGACCTACACAGACTCCAAAAAAGGCAAAAATCTTTGCAAGCCATTTCCATTTCGACCCCATTCCCTGTTCAATATAGTAGAACGGGCCACCCAGACTGTGTCCGTCTTTGTCAACTACACGATATTTGATGGCAAGTAATCCTTCGGAAAATTTTGTTGCCATTCCGAAAAATGCCGCCACAATCATCCAGAACAATGCCCCCGGGCCGCCTGCACATACCGCAGTTGCCACACCGACAATGTTTCCCGTACCGATCGTTGCACTCAGTGCCGTACATAACGCCGCAAAACTGGAAATTTCTCCCTTGCCGCCCTCTTCATTTTTGATCATCCACTTGAGTGCCAGCGGAAGCCTGCGCATCTGCAGGACTCCCAGACGCACGGTCAGTAAGATCCCACCGCAGAGAATCAATACCATAAGCGGGACTCCCCAGACGAAGTTGTCCACGGTCTTTAAAAATGCATTGATTGTTGTCCACATAATTTTTCTCCTTATTTTCCTTTTTCAAAAGGCTTTTCCTGCGTACAAATGTGCTTTGTACGCGCACATTAAAAATTATACGCAAAACAGGAAACAAGTGCAAGAAAAAAATCATTTTTATCGGTGAAAACATAAAATTCTGTTGCTATTTTAAATCAAAAAAAATATACTATAAGAAAAACAGATCAGATTTAAGGGGGAATTTTCCATGAAAACATTCATCGGCACAGGTGTGGGACAGCCGGAAGCTGCCGTGCATCAGGCAGTACAGGGACTTACATCCCCAAGTGCAATTCTTTTTATGGCTTCTTATGAACATTTCAAAGAAACTGCCTCACGCTTAAAAGAACTTTTTCCGGATACTCCGTGTATCGGAACGATCGGAACCAGACTCGTAAACGGACAGGTGAATGATTCCGGTCTTGCGGTTCTTGGATTTTTTTCTGATGTGAAGATCCGCTGTGGTATCATCACCGAAGCCAGCCGTTGTCCGGTTGCGGGCACAACGCAGCTTCTGAAGCAGATTGCAGAGATTTCTCCCGGCACAGACGATACGGTATGCGTGGAATATTGTACCGGCTCCGAAGAAAAGCTGGTAACCACGTTTACATCCTGTCTGGAAACAAAGGGCATCCATCTGGCAGGAGGCACCGTTTTCGGTGTCCCGGACGGCAAACCTCCGGTCGTTGCATATAACGGAGAATTATATGAAGATGCCTGCGTCTATGCACTGATCAAAAATACAACCGGAAAAATACGTGTATACAAAGAAAACATCTATGAAAAAACATCGGCTCAGAGTCACTTTGCCACAAAAGTCGATGTGTCCCGTAAAGCACTCATCGAACTTGACGGCAGACCCGCCGCAGACGTATACAGCGCAGAACTTGGCATTCCCCGTGATAAAATCGTTGACAACGTACTGGTCAATCCTATGGGACGTGCGGTGGGCAATCAGGTTTTTATCTCTTCCATGAACGGAATGGATACAGACGGCACACTGACCAACTACAAACGAATCAATAAAAACGACTGCATTTATTTCTTAAGCCTCGGTGACTACAAAGCAACAGAACAGCAGACACGCCAGCAGATCCAGCAGGACGCATCCCATATTTCCCTGGTTTTATCCATTGACTGTATCTACCGGTATCTGCTCTACGAAAAAGAGGGATATTTTTCTACATATGCAAAAGACATGGCCTCTCTCGGACCACACCTTGGCATTGTCGGCGGTGGCGAACAGTATAATAACCAGCATGTAAACCAGACGATGGTCTGCGTGGTATTTGAATAGGAGGAACCTTTTATGTTTGGAAAAAAGAAAACCACAGGAACCGCAACACCTGTTCCACAGGTTTCCAATAAAAAGAAAATAGAAGACTGTCTGACATCCATGTCTTTTCTCAGCCATTTTGTCATTGACAAAAAGGAATCTCTCGTTGAAGAAGAAATCAAGACCGTGCGTGAGATTGATAAAGTAAAAGACTCTTACACCGACGTGATTGAACACAATGCCTCGATCCGCGAAGCTGTTGATTCCCTGCAAAAAGAATTCGGGAAAATCGGAGAAATTTCCAGACAATTTACAGATGTAATCACCGGTGTGACCAGCGTATCCGATGATGCCATGCAGGATATCCGTGATCTGAAAGAAAGCTCTGCCAAAGTGGAAACGCAGTTCGCAGAGATTCATAAAATCTACGATGAATTTCAGGCCCGCTTTGATGAAATCCATGCAACCATGCAAAACATTGTCGGCATTGCAAACCAGACCAACCTGCTGGCATTAAATGCTTCCATCGAAGCGGCCCGTGCCGGTGAACACGGAAAAGGATTTGCCGTTGTTGCAGATGAAGTCACAAAACTTTCCATTGGCATCAAAGAACTGGTGGGTGATGTAAACAAAAGTATGGAAGGTTTGCAGACAAGCTCCGAAAATCTGACGCATTCTCTGCTGGATGTACAGGATGCACTGGATGCTTCCCGCACACAGATGGACACAACCGAAAATATCTTTTCCCATATCAATGATTCTGTGTCCGGCGTAGAAAATGTTCACCGCGGCATCAATGAGGTTGTGGAAAACTGCAGCGGACAGGTGGATCAGCTCCGGGAAGACATGGAAGCCCATGAAACCCGTTATGCCCAGGTTCAGTCCGATATTGACGGCTTAAAGAGCCTGATGACAGAAAAGGGATTTATCTATGAGGACATTTCCAATATGATGGAACAGGCTGATCCATTGATCGAAAATATCAAAACGGAATTAAACAAATAAATCTCATGATTCCCCATCTTCTGCCCAGAGCCGTGCGCACCGCACGGCTCTCTGCCATCCCCTGAGCAGCTTTTTGCGCTCCCCTGAGTCCATTACCGGTTCAAACCTTCGTCCCAGCTGCCAGTTTTCCCGGATTTCATCCCTGTCTTTCCAGTAACCTGCCGCAAGTCCTGCCAGATATGCCGCTCCGAGTGCTGTTGTCTCAATACATTCCGGTCGAAGTACTGCCGCATCAATGATATCTGCCTGAAACTGTACAAGCATGTTATTTGCACTGGCTCCTCCGTCCACACGCAGACCGTTCAGCGTCACGCCGGCATCCTCTTCCATGGCGTGAATGACATCTTTCGCCTGATAGGCAATAGACTCTAATGTCGCACGGATAAAATGTTCCTTTTTGCATCCCCGTGTCAGCCCGACAATCGTTCCGCGCGCATACGGATTCCAATACGGTGCCCCCATGCCGGCAAATGCAGGAACAATATAAACACCATTGGAATCCGGGACTCTCTTGGCATATTCCTCGGACTGTCCTGCGGTACGGATCATACGCATCCCGTCCCTCAGCCACTGGATGGCCGCCCCTGCCACAAAAACACTTCCCTCAAGTGCATATTCCACTTCCCCTGCAGTACCCGCAGCAATGGTCGTAAGCAGTCCATGTCTGGAAATGATCGGTTCCTTTCCGGTATGCATCAAAAGAAAACAACCGGTTCCATAGGTATTTTTTACATCCCCTTTTTCAAAACAGCACTGTCCGAACAATGCCGCCTGCTGGTCTCCTGCCACACCCATCACAGGAATTTTACCGCCAAAAACCTGCTCCTGTGTCTCTCCGAAGAAACCACTCGACGGCCGCACTTCCGGCAGCATTTCTTTGGGAATGCGAAACAGCTCTAATATCTCTTCCTCCCAGCAGCATCTGTGTATGTCAAACAACATGGTTCTTGCCGCATTCGTATAATCCGTGACATGCACCGCCCCTTTGGTCAGATTCCAGATCAGCCATGTATCCACCGTGCCAAACAAAAGTTCCCCTTTTTCTGCCGCCTCACGCGCGCCTTTCACATGATCAAGAATCCATGCGATCTTGCTTGCGGAAAAATAAGCATCCGGCACCAGGCCTGTCCGCTTCTGCAGCATCGGTCCATATCCTTTTTCTTTCAGTTCATCAATCTGTTCTGCCGTGCGCCGGCACTGCCAGACGATCGCATTGTATACGGGTTCCCCGGTCTTTTTATCCCAGACGATTGTGGTTTCGCGCTGGTTTGTGATGCCAATGGCACGGATATTTTTGGATGATGCCCCGATATTCGCCATTGCCTCTATGGCAACCGACATCTGGGAGGACCAGATTTCCCTCGGATTCTGCTCTACCCAGCCCGGCTGCGGGTAAATCTGTGTAAATTCTTTCTGTGCCATCGTGACGATTTTTCCTGCATGATCAAACAGGATACAGCGGGAACTTGTCGTTCCCTGATCCAGTGCCATAATATATTCTTTCATCATCTGTAATCCCCCATATGATTTTCCTGTAGCTTTTCTTTTTCCTATTTTACTGCATATTCCCATTTATCACCAGTTCATTTTCTCGTCAATTGTGGTTTTAACAACATATTTTCCATTTGCTTTCTGATAAATTACTTCTTGCTTACAAAATAAAATCAAAGGAGTATCTTATTATGGAACATAAAATGTTTTGCTATCAGTGTCAGGAAACCGCAGGATGCAGCGGCTGTACCCAGATGGGTGTCTGCGGCAAAAAGCCGGAAGTAGCAGCTATGCAGGATCTGCTCATCTATGTGAGCAAGGGATTATCCGCGGTCACAACCCAGCTGCGCAAAGAAGGAACAAAGGTTTCAGAAGAAACCAACCACTTGATCACCTGGAATCTGTTTACCACCATCACAAATGCCAACTTCGACAATGAGGCGATCATCGCACGGATTCATAACACTCTGTCCGTGCGCCGCACACTCATTTTACAGGTAAAAGATCCCTCAGGTCTGCCGGAAGCTGCTTTCTGGGATATAAAAACAAAAGATGGCTCTGACGCATCGGATGATGTGCTCTTTGCCAAGGCAAAAGAGGCAGGGGTTCTCTCCACAAAAGACGAGGACATCCGCAGTCTGCGTGAACTGATCACTTACGGATTAAAAGGTTTGTCCGCTTACTCCAAGCACGCCAATGTACTGCTTTCGGATGATCCGGAAATCGATGCCTTCCTGCAGCGGGCACTCGCTGCAACACTGGATGATTCCCTCACAGCCGATGACCTGATCGCACTCACACTGGAAACTGGAAACTATGGTGTCAGAGGCATGGCGATGCTCGATACTGCAAATACCGGTGCCTATGGCAATCCTGAAATTACCAGAGTGAATATCGGTGTTGGAAAAAATCCGGGAATTCTTGTCTCCGGTCATGATTTAAAAGATCTGGAAATGCTTCTGGAACAGACACAGGGAACCGGTGTAGATGTGTATACACACTCAGAAATGCTTCCTGCCCACTACTACCCGGCATTCAAAAAATATCCGAACTTTGTCGGAAATTACGGAAATGCATGGTGGAAACAAAAAGAAGAATTTGAACGTTTCCACGGACCAATTCTGATGACGACCAACTGTATTGTTCCACCAAAGGACAGCTACAAAGACCGGCTGTACACCACCGGTGCTGCCGGCTATCCGGGATGCACACACATTGATGGCGAAATCGGTGCACAGAAGGATTTCTCGGCACTGATCGAACAGGCGAAACACTGTTCTGCTCCGGAAGAACTCGAGCACGGTGAAATCATTGGTGGCTTTGCCCACAATCAGGTACTTGCACTTGCCAGTCAGATTGTTGAGGCCGTCAACTCTGGCGCGATCAAAAAATTTGTCGTCATGGCAGGATGCGATGGACGGGCAAACTCCCGCAATTACTATACGGATTTTGCCAGAGCACTTCCAAAAGATGCGGTTATTTTAACTGCCGGCTGTGCCAAATACAAATATAATAAACTGAATCTCGGCGATATCAACGGAATACCGCGTGTCCTTGATGCCGGACAGTGTAACGATTCCTACTCTCTGGCTGTGATTGCCCTGAAACTGAAGGAAGTATTCGGTCTCGATGATATCAACGATCTGCCGATCGTCTACAACATTGCATGGTATGAGCAAAAAGCAGTGATTGTGCTGCTGGCACTGTTGGCGCTGGGTGTAAAAAATATTCACCTGGGACCGACCCTTCCGGCATTCCTTTCCCCGAATGTGGCAAAGATCCTCACGGACACGTTTGGCATTGCCGGAATTGGTACCGTAGAAGATGATTTAAAACTGTTTTTTGGCAAATAATCCACAAAGTCTGTTTTTTGTCTGTTTTCCTTTGACAAACGGTATTTATGAGAGGTATGATTATTATACAATTTAACGATTTTGCATATTTGGCAGAAGGAGAACATTACATGAACGAAAAACAGTATTTACGAGCCAACAAGCGGGTATTTCTCGCTGTCACCATTATCTTTTCCTATATCACGCTGACCATGCTTGCTGCACTGGCGGCCAGCCACGGGGACCACTTTGTCCGGATTATGATCCAGTGTCTGGTTTCGGTCGGTGTGATTATCCTTTCCGCACTGGGCTATCTGACCCGAAAGAAAACGCACACCTGTGCCATCATCCTGACAACCGCCATGATGGTCGGTTATGCAGCTGTTGCTTTACTAAATACCACGGAAGGGACATGGGCTTACGCGCTTCCCCTCATTATTGCCGCCATGGTTTATCTGAATGAACGGCTTATGAAAATAATAAACAGCGTATTTCTGCTGGTAAATATCGTTCGTCTGATGCTCAGTTTTGCCCCACACGCATCTGCTGCACTGGCCAACAAGGTGCTGGCACTGTTTGTCCTGCTTCTTGTTGCATACGCTTCTATCAGTATTACACGGATGCTTGTGCTTTTCTTTGATGAAAACATGACGGAAATTACAGAAGCTGCGGATAAGCAGAAGAAAAACCACGATCAGATGCTTCTCGTTGCCGAAAATATTTCCCGGCATTTTGAAGAAGCAATGACTGTGCTTGACAGTTTGGAAAACAGTATTGAGGTCAGCCACAGTTCTATTCAGGAAATTGCAGACAGCACCGAAAGCACCGCTGAAGCCATCCAGAAACAGGCGGTTATGTGTTCCAATATTCAGGGCAACACCGATGCGGCAGAAGCCGGCATCCACCAGATGATTGAAGCCGCACATGAAACGGATGCTACTGTAAAATCCGGTGCACAGGTCGTCCTGGAATTAAAGGAACAGGCACAGAACGTGGAAGAAGCCAGCAATATCACGGTACAGGTCATCCAGAGCCTGACTTCAAAAGTCGAGGATGTCCAGAGCTTTGTCGGATCCATTATTGAAATTTCCAACCAGACAAATCTGCTTGCCTTAAATGCTTCCATTGAGGCTGCGCGTGCCGGGGAAGCCGGAAAAGGGTTTGCTGTGGTGGCCGATGAAATCCGCCAGCTTTCCGAACAGACAAAAAATGCCTCTGCCAACATTACAGAAATTATCGACAAATTAAACGATGACACAAAACGTGCCAACGAAAGTATCGAAAACTCAGTTGCTTCCGTAGAAAAGCAGAACGAACTGATTGAGAATACACGGGAGAAATTCGGCAATGTCGGTGAAACCGTTGAACGCCTGATGGAAGATATCCATACGGCAGAAGAAAATATCCAGAAAATCCTTGATGCCACGAATGTTATTTCCGATAATATTACCCACCTCTCCGCCACCGGTGAGGAAGTGGCTGCCTCTTCCACCGAAGGGCTGCGTATGGCAGATTCCACGGTGGACAATATGAAGGGCTGTAAAAAAGTTCTGGAGAATATTTACATGCTTGCAGAAGATATGAAAGATTCCGTAGAGCACAAAGAACTCGGATAACTCTGTCTGCCAAAAAGCCGGACGCTGTTTACACAACGTCCGGCTTTTTACTGTTTACAGAAAATACAAAAGTGACAGGCAAACGGCCATGCCAAGGAATGCCATCCGGTACAACAGCACATTCGCACACCGGATATCTTCCGGTTTCACCGGACGCAGGGCATCCCCTATCGTCGGTTTCTTTACAGTCTTTCCAAAATAACTGGCATCCCCTGCCAGCTGGATGCCAAGGCTTCCCGCACAGGCACTCTCGGTCTGCGCAGAATTCGGGCTGGCATGTTTCCGGCTGTCCCTTCTCCAGATCTTCCATGCCCCGGTCCCGCTAAAACGCTTCCCCGGAAGGAAGCTCGCCACGATCATAAGCAGTGCCGCCACGCGGGATGGGATGAAATTTACCACATCATCCAGCTTTGCCGCAAACCTTCCAAAATACAAGTTCTTTTCATTCTTATATCCCACCATGGAATCCATGGTATTCACCGCCTTATAGGCAAATCCAAGCACCGGTCCGCCGGCTGCCAGATAAATCATCGGCGCAATCACACCGTCGGATGCATTTTCCGCAACGGTCTCAATTGCTGCCTTTGCCACACCTGTTTCATCCAGTTGTTCCGTATCACGCCCAACGATCATGGACACTGCCTTTCGCGCTGCCGGCAGATTCTGCTTTTGCAGCTGCTCATATACCTTCATGCTTTCCACTTTCAGACACTTTGTAGCAAGAATCTGATAGGTCATAATGGCTTCCACAGCACAGCCAATCGCCGGATGCAGCCCGTATGCCCCCTCAAGGATAACGGCGGTCACACCGGTTGTCCATGCGATAACAACCACAACCATCACAAACCCGCGCAGAAATTTCTTTGTGTCTGACAGTTCCTTTTTATTCAGTTTTTCCAGTGATGCGATCAGATTACCAATCAGACGGATCGGATGAGGCAGCCAGTGCGGATCGCCAAACAACAGATCCAGCACAAACCCAAGAAACATCGCAAAAAAATGATAACTCATACTTTTTCTTTTAACTCCATTTTATTCTCTTGTAAGTACAGGCGCAGATGATAGCCCTCGGCATTTTTTACCTGATACGAAAAATAATCACCGCCACAGTAGTGCGAAAGCAGCGCCATGATCGTACCCCCGTGAACCACAGCCGCCACCGGAAGCGGCTCCTGTATCATACCGTTGTCTTCCGTTTCCCGGCACTTTGGACACGCTCTGTATGCCAGCTGCTGCCGGATCTGTTCCATAACCAGCTCCATCCCATCCACACATCTTGCGATAAAAGCCTCCCGGCTCTCACCTCCCGGAAATGCCAGCGTTCCACCACTGTCAATCCATGCCTGATAGCGTGGATCTCCATTCAGCTGTGCATAATTCCTGCCTTCAAATTCTCCAAAATCCATTTCACGCCATGGATCAATTTCGATCTGTGGAATTTGCGGAAATAAAATTTCTGCGGTCTGCCGGCAGCGAAGCATGGGACTTACAAATACATATGGCATATCCCATGTCCTGCATACCTGTGCCCATTGGTCTTTTCTTTTCTCCAGCTGCTGCCTGCCGTCCTCCGAAAGCGGTTCATCCGTCTGTCTGCCAATATACCGGTGTTCTACATTTCCCGGCGTCATTCCATGCCGGATCAGATACAGTTCTATTTGATTCTCTGTCCAATTCCACATACAATCCGTTCCACCCTTTCTGCTTTTGCTGCAATTTCACAAAGCAGCCGTCCCAGCCGCTCACGATATTCCCGCTCGAACGAATCAAGCGGCACAATTCCATTGCCTACTTCATCGCAGATAATTACTGTATCCGGATGTTTTTCCAGATAAGCCATACTTTCTGCTTCCGGGGATAGAGACTTCGGGGCACTTTCCTGCAATTTCTTTCGAAACCATTCTTCAAAATTGTCCCAGATCCGTGCTTCCTCGATGCCCCGCACCTGTGTTACATATGCTTTTTTTCCCTGAGCAGTTCCGCCAATGTATAATTCCATTAATGTACTCCCTATTGCTTGATATTTTATATTACCACGTTTCAACAAATTTATCTATTTATGCTATACTCCTTTTGTTGTCGCTCCCATTCTGGCAACAGAAGGGAGGTGTATTTTGTGGATTCTATCGTTTCATTCTTTGTTTCTGTCGTGGCAGGTATAGTCACCTATTATATCTGCAAATGGTTAGACAGTAAATATTAGCGACAATTAACCTGAATGGATGCTCGACCATACAAAATGAGAAGAACCCCCAGTAGCGGCAACTACTGGGGGTTCGTTTTTGGTGTACTTGTAAAAGTATCGCCTCATTCTTTGTTGATTGCATTATATCATACACAATCACCAATTTCAAGTATACCCCAATTCATCATCCTTCTTGCACCAGTAGCGCGACTTTTTCAAATCAACACTGACACGGCTGCCGCCACCGCCATTGCCCCCTCACACAGCGTCAGAAAATATCCCGCCGTATCTCCGGTGATTCCGCCAAATTCCCTGTAACTGCGCCAGCGATAGTAACCGAACACTGCAAATGCCGCCGCCACCGCCAGAATTCCCGCCAGAAGCGAAAGCCAGAGCATAAACAGTACACACAACAACGTCTGTGCATAAAGTGCCCCTTTTACCCCGCGCTCATGTGCGGTACTCGCAAAATGATAGAGCATCCCATCCGTTTTTGCGGAACGGAAGGAGACCACACTCAGGCCGCTCAGGCAGCGGGACAGGAAAAATCCACAGCAAAACACTTCCAGCGCACGGTAATCCACAATCTGGGAAAGAGCCGCCACATAAATCAACCCGAATTCCGCCAGCTTGATCACGGAAAAAGCTCCAATGTGGGAATCCTTTAAAATTTCCAGTTTTCGCTCTCTGGGCTGATACGAATGCAATGCATCCATGGTATCCATAAACCCATCCACATGGAAGCCCCCTGTGATAATAAGCGGGAGCGCAGCTGATATCAGAATAAATGCAA
>ENA-OYAN01000056-OYAN01000056.1-human-gut-metagenome-genome-assembly--contig:-NODE-56-length-12960-cov-4.196126_pt1 | contig 12960 bp, 14 predicted proteins | sample MGYA00244519_ERZ652823 | MGnify/ENA primary metagenome ERZ652823 (study PRJEB26926, sample SAMN06164814) | human gut metagenome | biome: ENVO:00009003; feature: ENVO:2100002; material: ENVO:00002003... | reverse complement strand
TACGTAACTAATTGATAATTAATTAAATAAGAAAGAAATGGGATTATTAAGTGGTGTCACGGCTCTAGTAGCCAAACACCTGATAATCAGCCCTAAAATGGGCTTTTTCTTCTGCGCCAAAGCCCTAAAAATGGGTGAAATGTGGTGTGCTTTGGTAGGTTTAGGCGCAAAAATCAGCAAATTTTCAGCAAATTTTTAAGTCTGGCTTATGGCAAAATCTCGTTTTCGCTTAGATGTTCGTAGGGCATTAAAAGATGGTACGTATCCAATCCAGATTATAGTAGGGCACGGCACTAACATCTATCTCGGTACTGGTGTCTATGCCTCGGTTGGTGAGTGGGATGCCCGGACACAACAATACATTGGCAAAGGGGCACGGCGTATTAACGCCGCCCTTGTCTCTATGCTCGCTATGGTTACTAACCGCATTATGGAATTAAAGGAGACTGGGCAATGGCCGAAATTATCACGTAGGCAAATCAAACAAATGCTTACCGACTTGGAATTGGAAAAGCCCACCATTGATGTACCTACGCTTAGTGACGTATTTTCGTCAATGTGTGAGGGGCGCGCCGATCGCACTAAGGGGATAACCAAAAGTGCATCGTTAAAGATACAGGCATTTGGCTATGATCCGGCAAAGCTGCACTTTGAGCAAATAACTACTACGTGGTTAGATGATTTCTACGCGTCGATGTCTGGGCTATCAATTAATACGAAAGCGGCATACATGAAAGCCGTTAAGCGCGCGTTTAACTGGGCAATAGACCACAATATCACAACTAATGATCCTTTCAGACACTACCGCATAAAGGTAGAAGAAACTCGTATGAGGGATTTGCCGATAGAGAAAATGAGGCAATTGTTAGACTTACCACTACAGGGGCTTTATCCTGAATATCGTGATTTGTTCATGCTTACCTTTTACCTGATAGGCATTAATACGGTTGATCTTGCAGACTGCACGTTAGATAGCATCGTTAATGGTCGCTTGGAATACCGCCGACACAAAACAAATAAGCTATATAGCATTAAGATTGAACCGGAGGCAATGGAGATAATAAACCGCTATAAGGGCAAAAAGCACCTCATACGTTGCTTTGATAGGTACAAAGACTATAAAGCCTTACAGGGTAGCGTTAATAACGCTCTAGCTAAAATAGGCCCTGCCCGGTTGGATGATAACGGAAATTTCGTTTTTACTCGAAACCACCGAAAAGAAATGCAACCTTTGGAAAAGGGGCTATCTTTGTACTGGGCGCGTTACTCCTGGGCGACGTATGCCGCCGACTTGGATATACCTAAAGACACTATCAGTGAGGCTTTGGGACACTCCCACGGCGCAAAGGTTACAGGTGTGTATATAAAGTACAATAGGGATAAAGTGGATGCCGCAAACCGCAAAGTTATAGACTACGTATTGGGTAAAGCAAATCGCCCGGGCTAACCTCTCGGTCGGCTCCGGGCTTGCACTATCAAGAAAACAGATTTTATTTTTTTCTCCGTAGATATAAGAATATAACATAAATAATCGCCGCTACGCAACATAAAAAGCCAATATGGTAAATTGTACGCTGATACCATTTTAAGGCTTTCACGCCTTGTTTCTGTGGCTCTCTGCTGGCTTGTTTGTTGTCTCGGCTCTGCACCGCATTTGCTTGCAGCTTGTGGGTGTTGGTGCTGTCCTTGCTCTGGGTGGCGTTCTCAGCTTTCTTCTGGGCGGCTTTCTTGCCGTGTTGGTATGACTTCACGCCATCGGCTTTCAGGTTGCCCAAAGTGTCAATCGTGAGTGTACCGCCGTTATTGGCAAACTCGATGTACCCCCAATCGTTAAAATACGTTAGCGTGGTCCGGCTGTCGGTTTGGATAGTACCTACGTGGATGCTATCGGTTGCTAACTTGGTGGTGTCGGTTTCCTCTCTTGTAGTTGTGGATGATTCCGATACCGCCTTTTTTGTCGTCTTGCAGCCTATCAGCCCAAACAAGGCTAACAGGCACATACAGATAGTTATAAACTTCTTCATCGGCTCATTATTTAATGTCTTTGTACTCCTTAGTAGCGTCAAAACTTGGGCACGCCTTGGCCGCAAAGTCTCGGTGTCCGTGGATTGTAGCGTTAGGGTAACGGTGCTTTAACTCTGTAAGCAACTTTACCAAAGCCGCCTTTTGCTCCGGTGTTCGGGTGTCCTTTGGTGTCTTCCCATCGGATGCCAAACCGCCCACATACACCACACCAATACTATTAGCGTTGTGTTTCAGGCAATGTGCCCCAACCTCGCTTTCTGGTCGGCCTGGTTCTACCGTTCCGTCCAAATCTACTACATGATGGTAGCCGATTCCGTTCCAACCTTTAGCCTTATGCCAACGGTCGATGTCTGCCGCCTTAAAGTTCTTGCCCTCGGCGGTTGCCGTACAATGTACGATGATCTCATTAATCTTTCTCATATTAATAACCATTTTGTGGGTCACGCTTAACGCAACCTTTAATTACACACTTATAGCGTTGTAAGTCTAATTCTAACTGCGCCTTTTCCTTGTTGAGTCGCAAAATATCTAAATTCTGCTTTCTCACTAAATCGGTCTGCTCTGCAAATCTTTGCTCTTTGTCTTTGAGTTGAGTTTGCAAAAAGTCCATAGCCTCACGCAAAACGCTAAATTCCACGTTGTCGGCCTCGGCTTCCTCCTTTCGGCGGTTGGTCTTTCGATTCATTACATATTTAATCATTTCCCAACCACCCAAAGCGGTAATAACCGATACTACAATTTCAATTATCTGCATGATGCTCGATGTTGTTAAGTTCATAAATCACTTTTCCGTCTCGCTGTTCTGTTATTACTACATATTTTGTAAGTAGCAATCTGAGCAAACCCATATCTAACCTATCGGATGATAGGGTAATGAGTGCCTTATCAGTAGTCGCCATTTCTAATTCTCTGCATAGTTTGATACCTCAATTTATGTTTGTTCTTAATTACCAATACTTCGTAGTGCCCTTTGATGTACACATATTCTTTATATACGCGCGGCTCGATCATGTTAAGCACTTTACGACGCATAGCATATTCATTGGTATGCCGTAACAAACCTAAATATGAGTTGATACTACATACCGCGTGTAATACCTGACGCTCGTTGTTAGCCTTGTTTAGTCGCCTGACCGCGGCAATAAAGTTTGTTATTGTTCTGTTACAGGTATAGACACGTCCGGGCTTTACTATTGACCCGGTAAACTCCACGCCTTTGCTGTAGTGTTGCAAATAAAACTTTTTCTCATTCAGTCGTAAACCTAACTTGGCTAATAGCTCACGTATCTTAGGCATTAATGCCAATAGCTTTTCTTTGTCCTTATGGATGCAATAGAAGTCGTCCACATACCTGCCATGATGTTCTATACCTTCATTTTCGATAAACCAATCAAGCGTATTAAGTAAGAAGTTTGCGAATATCTGGGCAAACAGGTTGCCGATGGCTACGCCCTTACCCTCACCATTTGTAAATAGCGATTTGTTCTTATCCAACTTCTCCCAATAGCTCAAAGGGCTGTGCCGTTCACAATTCTTTTCCGGGCTGTGTAAAATAACGACACGGCAAAGGTAGCGCAAATCGTCTATGTCTTCGCCCTTGTAGTACTTGACTATAAAGCGATCTACCATTTCAGCCAATAACTTTTTGTCGATGCTCATAAAGAAACCTTTTAAGTCAAGTTTCATAATATAGCAATCTTCCGTATAATTATTGCTGCACTGCCTTATATCTTCTTTCAGCGTATTAATACCATATAGCTGCCCTTTGCCTTTCCTGCAATTAAATGTACGCTCACTAAAGATTTCTTCAAATAGTGGCGTTAGGCGCAAAGCTATGTAGTGGTGTACGATTCTATCCTCAAAGGATGCTGCAAATACCTCTCTGTATCTTGGGCGTGTCACGACAAAGCAAATAGACTTACCCGGTTGGTATGTTCGGTTATTGATTCTATCACGCAAAGCGATTAAACGGCTTTCGTAGTTCATTTCGTAAACAACTGCGCTTGCTGTTCGTCTCTTGCTATGACGGCAATCAAAGTAAGCATCTAAAAGCCACTCTGTCGTTACCATTGTATATTATCATTTGTCACGTTTCTGTCTTCTGTAAATAGTGCTGACACTGCCCTAACTCTGTTCGTGTTGCTGGCCTTAGTGTTCCAATTGTTCGTATTACCGTCGTTGAGGTTCAGATTCCATGCGTTGGTAGCACTGTTCTCGGTGGCCGCAATCTGTGGTTTATTATCTTGTTCTTAGCCGTAAATGACGGCATAAACCCCATTTATTACGGAAAACTGCGCTCTCGGTCTGTCGTAACATTCCGATTCTGGCTACAAAGCGTATTAACTACTTTGTTTTTCCACGCTGACGATTGTTTACCTATTTCGTCCATTAACTCGATGATACTTGCAAACTTTCCTCTGCCTTTTATCCACTCCCTTTCTCCGGCGATTCTCATTAGCGTTTTCATTGTCTCAAACTCTGCCTGAAACTCGGTTAGGTGCTTTACTGTCTCGGACTTGTCTTTATTGATGTACGCCGCTGCTATCTCCTGCATCAGATTAACGCCAATTTCTTGCAGCTTTGCCCCGATGGTGAATTTGTAGGCACGTGGGAAATTGGGTACTATATCCAAAATGATGTCTAACAACTTTCGTGCATCTAAATAAATCTTTGTACTTGAAACTAATTTTACCGCCATTGCTTGTTTATTAAATTGCCTTATAATGGTACGGCTTTCACCGTACCTAAAGGTTAAAGACTAAGAAATTAAGAATTAAACAATAAATGCTGACACTGCCCTAACACTGGACGCGAAGCTGGCCTTAGTGTGCCAACCGTACGTATTACCGTCGTAGAGGCTCAGATCCCATGCGTCGGTAGCACTGGGCTCGGTAGAAGTCCAATACCAATCTCCGACTAACTGGGTGGCTCTGGTAATCAGGGACAAAGCATAATTGATTTTTGTCATGTTGGCATAAATCATAAACATTTCGCCCAACGATGGCAACCACCATTTACCTGCTGTCAAACCCTTACCATTAGCGTTGGCACGACTATACAGATTGCAGTAGCCCGGCGCATACTGCGCCGTATTGGTGATTGCATCGGCTTTGCTTGCCTTGATCGTAGCCGCCGTATTTGCCTTGCCGTTCCAATCGTTCATCGCTGTAACACGATCGGTTGTTGTCGTGCCGCCTCCGCTGATAGCTGCGCTACTCCACGTTAGCTTAGAAGTTGATTCGGTAGGGGCCACAACTAAGATTTTGCCGCCCTCGACAACTACCACGCCGTCGGCAATTTCGCCACTGTTCTGTAACGATGTCCACTTATGAGGCTTAACCATTAGTGGGTAATCATCGCTCTTACGGTGGTACATGATAAAGATACCATCGTATAAGCCGTTAAGGTTCATACCTGCCAACAAAGCGGTTTTGAGGTTAGCCAATGAAATAAGCGTAACCTTTCCGTTTGCGTCCGTTACCGGAAATTTCTGGTCGTTGTTGATGGTCGTTACTGTTGCCTGACCACTCAACTTTTTTGTTTTCTTTACTGCCATAATCTAAATTGTATTACTAAATTATTCTCCTGTAAATTGTCCGCTAATCGCATACCATGCACCACCAATACACTTAAAGCGTATATAGGCGTTTGGTGCCGTTGTAACGACGTCGTTTTTAAAATTGGTGTACTCAACATTAATTTTTTCTACCGCTATGTTGCTTGACACGATGGCCGCGTTTTGCTTAACATAAAAATCGTCATTGTCCTGTGCTTTAACGATTGTACGATAGCTTAAAGAACTCGACGGCGGCATTTTGGTAAAGATATTAATTTCTAAACCATCATAGTTAGCTGCCTTTGGCAAAACTATAAATGTCCGTTTTGTCGGATTCTCTACATAGTAGAAGTTGTACGGCTCGTTTACCGGGTCTATTGTGTATGTACTGCCGGGCGTTACTTTTCTGACTGTGCCATAAAACATATTGGCTTTCACTGATCCCTCAAAAGAACTATTACCTTTTACCGTAATGTTTTTGAAGGTTCCGCTATTGCAAGTAACGTTGCCGTCTTTTGCCTGAAAGATGATGTTACCGTTAGCGTCTTTCATGTCGATAGCCTCAACCCCCAAATTTTTGACTAAAGCGTACTGCGTTAACAGTATCTTTGTAGCCACCATTTCAAAATTATCGGCTAACTTCCAAAGTCCGCTATTGGTGTCGGTTGCACTTCCTGGGTTATTGCTTGCAGTCTTGGTATGCGATTTGATGCAAGAATAATAGTTGCCGCCGTACAAAACTACGTCCTTGTATTCCTCACCGCTCGCACCTGATTGGAATACATAGCCTACGGCGCAATCGTTCCACGCTTGTGGTCGTAGTGCCGGGCCTCTGTCGCCTTTTGCTCCGGGCTGCCCATCGGCTACGGTATTTATCTTTATATTTCGGGTAAAGATTTTGTTTCCAACCTTAATTGTTACTCTGATGCTCGTATTAGGGGCCTTGTTAGCCTCTATCGAAATATCGTATGTATAGACGTTTCCGCTTAGACTGCCTTTGTAAGAAAACCCCGATACCATAGTAGCCAACCCCGAACAACTAAAACCATCGTCTCCGTATGATAGGGCGGTATCACCTCTATATACTTTAATATTGACTTTATAGGTTGATTTGGTTGTGGCTTTCTTGTGCAAAATGTTCTCCGGCGATATATCAATGGTTATTGCGTCCACGCCGTCGTTTCCGTCTTCTCCATTTTCACCACTTGCAATGTAGTATAGTGATTGAGCCGTTATTATAGCCCGGTTTGTGTCGATTGCCGTTACTTTAGCGTAAAGACTGATGGTAATACGTTGTTTGTCCGATACCGTGCCATTAATAACCATCGTGTCACCTACGGAAAAATCAGATACATTTATGATTCCGTCCCAATTGACTGACCGCCCACTAAGTCCGTAGAACTGCGTCCACTCCTTGTAGGTATAGTTATATACGTTTCGGGATTGGGCGACAATTACGCCCTTTCCCTTGCGTATAAACTTAACTATTCTTGTTATTGACACACCCATAGGCTTAACTTTCTGATGTTATCGTTACGCTGATGTCTCCACCACTCTGCAAACACATAGCACGTGTTACGGCATAGCTTGCAACCGCCGTTTTTCGCTCGCTGTCACTATTCAGGTAAACACCTGCTGCATCTTTCACAACAAAGAAAAACTTAGCGTCTTTGATTGCTTGCGTGTTAGTTCCACGCTTGACGATCCACGGCGTGTAGGTTACTTTGCCGTTGCCGCTCTCATCTTCGCTTATCGCTTCGTCTTCCGGTGTCGGGCGTGCATCGATGTCGTAGGGATCGGATGCGTCCATAACGCCCTGTATGTCCTTACCGATTTCAACGCCACTACGACTAACTGTTGCCCGGTACTCTCCGTATGTGTCTATGCTGCTGCCTGACACTGTAAGCGTCTGGGCGGTCTGTCCGTTGATTACCTCCCAACCACTGGCTCCCATCTTCTCCCACACATAGGTTAAATCTTTGGTGATTTCCTCGTAGTTTTGGTATGCCATTGCCTTTAAAACACAACTGCCGCCCTTGTCGGTGATAACAAAGCCCTTGGTATCTCCGGCGACGATGGTAACACGATAACTTGTACCTGTTGCTTTCTGCACTGGGATTGTATAGGTAGCTTGGATATTATCGCTTTGTGTGCCATAACTGATAGCTGCCACCATCTTGATAGTTACCGGGGCAAAACCTGCGATTTCTACCAAATTCTTAACAATCTGCAAACCATAGTAGATGTTGTCGCCGCTTGGCGCAAACTTCTTAAAGTAGCCTGCAAAAATGCCGCTTGACGTATCGCCGTTAAACTCGATTTTCGTACCATTGAAAAAGTACTGCATACTATCAGGCGTTGCCACTCCCTCGGCTACTCGGCTACTCATACAGACAAAGTTAAGTTTCGGCTTTGTCTGTTCAAAGTTTGGGAACACCTTAGTAACGTCGGATTCCGTGCCCTCCCATTCTTGGTAGATGTCACCATCTGGGCACATGATTAATGCCGTATAAGTTCCTGCCTTGGCAATAAACTTAATCGTTCGGGTTGTACTCGCTTTGCTCATAGTTCCTTACTTTTTGGTTTCACTTTCTGTTTGCTCACTCTCTGACGCTTCCGGCTGTTGGTCGCCCTCCGCATTTTCCTCGTTGGCCTGGCCCTCGTTGCTGTTGCCGCCATTGTCGGTGCTCTCTGTGTTCTCGCCCTTACCATCTGCTCCCTGCTCGGTGTTGGTGTTGCCACCTACGATAGCATCATTAACGTTAGACTTAATAGGCTGCTGAAAGCGTGCATCGGTTGCCATTGGCAAAGGTCGGCAAATAGTGCCGTCCTGCTCGCTTCTCGCCTCATGCGGCATAAGTGCAATACCTCCAATCTTAACCAATATGTCGTTAAGTTGGGTTAGTGGGCCAAACTTCAACATATCGTTTTGCCAAAACAGATAGTTGCCATCACTTACCATGTTACGATCATTCTCCAGTTGCAAGTATCGTGCAACCAATGGATTTGCTTTAATGTATCTTGCCATAATCTTATATTGATTAAATTGTTATTTGATTAATATTACGTTATCGTCTGCATCAACGAATACTGCGCCGTCGCTGTCTTCCCATGCACACGTAGGGCCAACGTCCTTAACGTCCAAACCATAAACACCGCCTAACGTCTGGCTAACCTTTCCAGTTGAAAGTGTTGGTGTCATTCCATGCGCTATGAGCGAATAGTTAAGCGTTCCTGACTGTGCGTTGGTCGCAACATACCAAAGCGGCAATAACTCACGCTCCGGGTTGTTGATCATGCCGTTAGTGTTCCAAATTTTAGCCGTTGGCGCAATCTCTAACAAACCACTTGGTAGGTTGGTAGGTAGTTCGCCGATGTCGTACTCAAATTTTGGGATTCTACGAATAAATGCCACTAACTTAGTAGGGGCGTTGTCCGATAGTGTTACGCTGCTTGGGTTTCCGTCCGGGCTATACTTTGCCCTGCATCGTAAATAAAGCTCTGTACCCATAAGGCTACGATTAACGGTACAACTGTTTCCGTCTTCTGCTACCGCTACATCATAGTCTAACGTGGTGTCGCTGCCTACGGCGGTAAATGTTCCATCGTCTCGCATTACCTCCCACACAAACAAACGCTTATTCTCCGGGCACTCATTAACACCCAATCTCAATGATGCGTGTACAGTCTGTATGTCCGGGTCGCTCAATGGGTTGTAGATAGTTTGGGCGGCTGCATCCAATACCAGAAGTGGCGTGTATGTTGTGGCGTTCTTGCATTGCACTTGGTGCGGCTTGATGATGTGGTACACCTGATTAGTACGTGGGTCTTTGTAGTCTGCTTCAAATCGTAGATTCATAGGTATCTGCGGTTTGGCGTTCTTCTTGATCCTAATACGTCCTGCCTTTGCACCTTTGCTGATTACCTCAAAGTCTGGGTTAGTGCTATCTATCACGGTGTCGGCTGCTCCTTTGTTCACCTCATACCAGACTACGTTAGTGAGGTCTTGATTAATCAAGCCCGGCGTTAAAACCTCGTCTTTATCAAGCCTACTGATATTTGGCTGCACTATTAAGTTAGATGCGTCTATGGTGTAATCAGGCGTATATGTGTCGGTGTCTGCGTCGTAGTTCTGACTATCCGATACGCCGCCCTCAACCACCATGCTAACATTAATTTGCAGTGGCTTAAAGTTGAAATCAAATCTTTTTGTCTTCATAACTGCGCTATGTTTAAATTAATACTCGTAACTGACTGCCGCCGTTGCTGCTTCGTTGCCCATGCCGTCACGTAAAGTAACGGTAGCCGTAAAGCGTATAACTTTAGGCATATAGCCGTTAAAGTCCATGTCCTCGGCTGTGAGGTGTAAAGACTTTCCGGTATTGGCGTGGCGCAAACTCCAAACGTTGTCGCTTGCCGTTCTCTCGTTTCCCTCTGCGTCCTCGCTGTATCTCGTCCACATTACGTCTGCGTCCAAAATATCGTCTGTGATATTCATATTATACAGGGTCGCCACGATGGTTAGCGTGAGGTCTATTTTGTCCGGGTCTAAGATACTTTCAGGCTCTTGGAAATCTACGGCAAAGTCTGGGTTTCCCTCGATCATCGCCCAATCGGTATTGTTCCATGCCGGGGCGGTCGTTGTGAGGTTCTTGCAACATCTGTACTTGCAGCCATTAAACCAAACGTCTGATGTCTCATACTCCCCGGTGTCCGGGTTGATAGCATCACAATAGTACTTACCGCTTTGCGTCCACGCCCCACGATCCACATACGTAACCAACGGCTTACCAGTCCATTTGTTAAGTCTGATAACGTCCATTGTGACGATACCCGGTATATACATATAGTCTAAACCGTCACGTATCGGTAAAGGGTTGCCGTTATCGTCCAATAACTCGTACACAAATTCGGGCAAACTGCCGAAAGCTGCACCATAGTTGGCTCTATCCAAAATCGGTTTAGTCACTCCCTTTAGCTTGACGATTCGCCCCTCTGTACTCGATAGGTACAAACAATCTTGCCGTTTCGTGTCCGTTTGGTTTCCCCATCGTGCAATCTTCATCATTTCGCATGGTGGGTAATTCTTGCCGCTTGGTACTTCGGTGTCCGGGTACTGCGTCACCTCTATGTAGTTGTTAGCGGTATTAACGCTATTAACTCTAAACCATGCCGTGTAATACTTGCCGCTTCCCTGCGCCAAAGTATTGATGATACCTTTAAGCACATTGTTTTCGGCTTGGGCGGTAAAATATCCGTCCCATTTGCTTCTCAGGTGCAAACCAAAACAACCATCGCCCAAATCGTCCACGCTTTCGATTGTGTCCGCTTCTGTTAGAAGTTGGTCGCCCTCGATTGCAGACAATCGGTTTACTATCAATTCCAGACACTCAAAGTAACTGCGCACTCTTAGGCTTTCCACCTCGGCGTTACCTTGTGCGTCAATACCTGCGCCCTTACCTGCATACAGGGATTTGACAAACTCACCAAAGTGTGCGCCGTCCTTGAATATTGCCAAACCGATAGCCGTTAAGCCTTGCTGAAAAGTAATGTGCCCTTTTGCTATGTCGGCGGTAATCTTCGACAAAAAGCGGTCGTTAATCGGGCTATCCTCTGCAACGTCTCCGGCTAAATCGGAATAGGCGGCACGGCTCGCATATCCGGCACGGTTTGCGTACTCGGCTTGCTCTGCGTGCGTTGCTATGTCGGCTTTGGCTGCGTGCTTGGCTTCCTCGGTCATTTTGCCGATACTTCCATAGCTGCCACCTCCGGTGGATGCTCCACCGCTGCCGCTGTTCCTGGGTTTCGCTATCTGCTTAACTTCGATCATGTGCCAATCTCCTTTAATGTGAGGTCGGCACGTCCCTCAATAAGGTTTCTGCCGATGCCCTGCACGAAAAATTCTTTGTTCAAAGCCTCGTGGCGGTAATGATTAAACAGGCTAACAACATTATCAATGTCCCTTAGTTTCTGTTCCATTACGATACGTGGCTTATGGTATTCAGTATAATAACTATCCACGTAGATTTGTTCGGGCTTCGCCTTAACGTTGCCGTTTCGGTCGTACACCTCTAACACTCCGTCCCCGGTTGATATATTCAGCGGCGTGGATAACTTCACCGTGTTACTAACTCCCAACTGGGCGCACTCCGTAGCGGTCAATGCCGAATTTATCTTAAACTCCAAATCGTCCTTTTTGTTTACAAAGGTTTCTTTGGTGTCGCTCATATAGATAATATCGTTATCATCATTGCCATTACTGATTAGTCCATTATCACTATAAACTTTAACCTCAAACGACTTTATCAGGATGCTACTAACATGGGCTAAAAGCGGTACTGATGAGCTGCTCCACTTTGTATGCCTGAAAAAGGTAGGGTGGCGGCGTGTGATAACGTCCCATGTAACATTAACCGGGCCTAATATCATAAACCTAACCTGCCCACTTATCTTGTCGCCCTTGGTAATCGGTATCGCTATGCCCTCCACATCAATACCCATCTTATAGTCGATGTTGTTTTGGATGCTGAACTCTGTGCCTACCAGTTTGTCGCCTATCTTAGGGTCAAAGCCAATAGTAAAGCATTGCTGATAATATTCATCATCGCTTTGGCACTCGCTCCGCTCCTTGTATTTCTGCCAAACAAAATCGGTTGTCTGCCCCTCGGTTCCGGTCTCCACTACGCATTTATCGCCGATAACCAACATACAAGCTAATACGGCTACCTTACTGATTGTGTCGGTACTGTCGCCTATTGCGCTGTACTTAAATTCGTATTCCTCTGGGCCTTCCCCGGTATATGGATAAAATCCGCTATCTGCGCCCTCATGCCATGATACTTCTTTGTCCGGTGTCTCGGCTTGCCAATACTGGCGGGTGTAATACCTGCCGTCACCATTGTTACGGCTTGGTACGGTCTGATGCCATACGTAGATCATGCCCTTTTCTATATTCTGCGGCCACATCGTCCACTCCTTGTTATGTAGGTTGGTGTACGTGTTGGTCCGTCTCATTATCGGGTTTAAAATAACCTTACCCGACAATACTATATAGTTGGTGGTTTCCTCGTCTGGCGGCGAAAAAACGCCCCCTGACTTGTTACCAGTATAGACGGCATACGGTATATTTTTCTGTATGTCTGCCACACTCGGGTAAGTCTTGTTTTCGTCATTATCCACGCCATTGCCATTAACCGACACTACCAAATAGTTAGTCATGTTCACCTTAGATGTCGGGCTATTATCATCATTGGCCGTGTTCATCTTGACGCTTCCCAACGCCATGATAGCCGCCCCCGGTGCTTGCCCTAACCAATCAGGCAAAGCGTGTTGGTTCTGTCTCTTATACACATCTCCGAGCCCACGAGACTACGCTGCAT
>ENA-OYAN01000052-OYAN01000052.1-human-gut-metagenome-genome-assembly--contig:-NODE-52-length-13193-cov-4.501979_pt1 | contig 13193 bp, 10 predicted proteins | sample MGYA00244519_ERZ652823 | MGnify/ENA primary metagenome ERZ652823 (study PRJEB26926, sample SAMN06164814) | human gut metagenome | biome: ENVO:00009003; feature: ENVO:2100002; material: ENVO:00002003... | reverse complement strand
GCCGTAGAATGTCACGGCGTCCTCGGCGCGCAAATCAGCCACCTGCTTTTGCAGGGCCTCGCGGCTCATGCCGTCGCCCACCAGCAGCAGGTGCAGTGCTTCCGCCCCGGCGGCGCGGGCGTCCAGCACGGCGTTAATGACCATGTCCAGGCTCTGCGCAGGGGTGAAGGTGCCGGTAAATACCAGGTTGAACCGCCCGGCAAACCGTTCTTCCAGCGTTGGATCAGGCTGCGGCACGGCGTAGAAATCCTCGCAGTACTGCGGGATGATCGCCACTTCCGCCGCCGTTTTCCCGGTGCGGGCGCACAGCCGTTCTTGCAGCGGCTCGCTCATGGCAATCAGCCGGTCGCACCGCTTGTACAGGCCGTCGCTGACCGCCTGGGCCACAAAACGCATAAACTTGTTCTTGACCGGAAGCACACTGTACAGATTCTCCGGCCACAAGTCCAGCACATAATTTGTAAACGGAACACCGTGTTTTTTCGCGTATTTGATGGCGGGCCAGCACATCAGCACCGGGCTGGTGTTGAAGCAGAAAACGGCGTCATACCCGCCGGGCAGGCGTTTCAGCGCCCCTGCCGCATACAGCGGCCAGCTGACGTAGTTCAAAAAAATCGTCTTGCCGGTGTTGCCCTTGCGCGGTATCTCCCGCGCCCGGAACACCCGCGCACCCTTGTACACTTCCTCAAAAGGGCCGTCGGCGCTGTATCCGTCGAACCATTCGCCTTTGGGATAGTTGGGCAGACCGCACAGCACGTCCACGGAGAGGCCGTCCTGCACAAAGCCTTCGACAATATCATTGATGCGGAAATTTTCCGGCCAGAAATGCTGGGTCACTACCAGTATGCGCATAGGTATCGTGTTCCTGTCGTTTTAGTATTTGCGCCACACCATCTTGTTTACAACGCCGGTGTAGCTCTGGATGATCTTGACCACCTTGTCCGAGACATTCTCGTCGGTGTAGTCGGGCACAGGCGTACCTAAATCACCGTTGCGGTTCATCTCGACGGCCACGTCAACAGCTTGCAGCAGGTGGTCGCCGTCGATGCCCGCGAGAATAAAGTCCGCCTTGTCCAGTGCCTCGGGCCGCTCGGTGGAGGTGCGGATGCAGACTGCGGGGAAGGGGTGCCCGACGCTGGTGAAGAAGCTGGATTCCTCGGGCAGCGTGCCGCTGTCGCTAACGACGCAGAAAGCGTTCATCTGCAAACAGTTGTAATCGTGGAAGCCCAGCGGTTCATGCTGAATGACCCGCTTGTCCAGCTGGAACCCGCTCTGCTCCAGTCGCTTGCGGCTGCGCGGATGGCAGGAGTAGAGAATCGGCATATCGTACTTTTCGGCCATCTTGTTGATGGCGGTGAACAGTGAGGTAAAGTTTTTCTCGGTGTCGATATTTTCCTCGCGGTGGGCGGAAAGCAGGATGTACTTACCTTTCTCAAGCCCCAGACGCGCGTGAATGTCCGACGCCTCGATTTTCTCGAGATTCTGGTGCAGCACCTCAGCCATGGGGGAACCGGTCACATAGGTGCGCTCCTTCGGCAGGCCGGTGTCGGCCAGATAGCGGCGGGCGTGCTCGGAGTAAGCCATGTTCACATCGGAGATGATATCCACGATGCGGCGGTTCGTTTCTTCAGGCAGGCACTCGTCCTTGCAGCGGTTGCCGGCTTCCATGTGGAAAATGGGAATGTGCAGCCGCTTGGCACCGATGACAGACAGGCAGCTGTTGGTATCGCCCAGCACCAGCACGGCGTCGGGCCGGATGGCGGCCATCAGCTTGTAGCTCTCGGCAATGATGTTGCCCATCGTCTCGCCCAGATCCGCGCCCACGGCGTCCATGTAGACCTCGGGATCGGCCAGCTCCAGGTCATGGAAGAACACACCGTTCAAATTGTAGTCGTAGTTCTGCCCGGTGTGGGCCAGGATGACGTCAAAATATTTGCGCGTCTTGTTGATGACGGCGGCCAGCCGGATGATTTCCGGCCGCGTGCCGACGATAATCAGCAATTTCAGCTTGCCGTTATTTTTAAAAGAAACATTGCTGTAATCAGCCATAGGTTCCTCCCTTAGTATTGTTGAATGCTGCCACACATGGCATTGCAGGGGCCGATGCCTGCATCAGCCCGGGGCTTCGGGGACGCCGCGCCCTGCAACGTGGTGTCACACCTTCTCAAAAAACGTATCCGGTTTCTGTGCGTCAAACGGTTCATTCGCCCACATCAGCGTGACGAGGTTTTCCGTCTTGCTCAAGTTGATGATATTATGGGTGTACCCGGGCAGCATATGGATGGCCTGGGGCTTGTCGCCGGTCACTTCAAATTCCAGCACGTCCTCACTGCCGACGCGGCGCTCCTGAATCAGCCCATGCCCCGCCACCACAATGAAAAATTCCCACTTGGTATTGTGCCAGTGCTGGCCCTTCGTGATGCCGGGCTTGGAAATATTCACGCTGAATTGCCCGCAGCTCTCGGTTTTCAGCAGCTCGGTAAAGCTGCCGCGGGCGTCCTCGTTTTTCTTCAAATCGAAAATGACTTTCTCTTTCGGCAGATAGGAAAGATAGGTCGAGTACAGCTTCTTCGCAAAACTGCCCGCCGGGATTTCCGGCACCACCAGCGTTGCAGGCTGTGCCTTGAACTTTTCCAGCAAGTCTACAATCTCGCCCAACGTAACCTTGTGCGTCACAGGCGCGGCACAGTAGCGGCCCTCTGCACAAAAAACAGGCGTCAGGCCGTCGTAATTGCAGCGGTGGGGATGGCCCTCCAGCGCGTCGAGCATTTCCTCGACCAAATCGTCAATGTACAAAAGCTCCAGTTCGGTGGCGCGGTCGTTCACCGTGATGGGCAGGTCGTTCGCCACGTTATTGCAGAACGTCGCCACGGCGCTGTTGTAATTGGGGCGGCACCATTTGCCGAACAAATTCGGGAAGCGGTAGACATACACCGCCGCGCCGGTCTGCTTGGCATAATCGAAGAACAGTTCCTCGCCCGCCAGCTTGCTTTTGCCGTAGTCGCTGCCCGCATAGCGGCCAAGCAAAGTTGCCTGTATCGAACTCGAAAGCATGACCGGGCAGGTGTTGCCGTGAGATTTGAGCGTGTCCAGCAGGGTGGAAGCAAAGCCAAAGTTGCCCTGCATGAACTCATCGTTGTCCTTCGGACGGTTGACGCCCGCCAGGTTGAACACAAAGTCGGCTTCTGCACAAAAGCGGTCCAGCTCTGCGGGCGGCGTGCCAAGGTCGTACGCAAACACTTCCTCAATCGTCAGCGCCGGGCGGGTGCGATTTTTGCCGTCGCGGATGTTCTTCAAATTTTCGCAGAGGTTGCGGCCCACAAAGCCTTTTGCCCCTGTTACAAGGATTTTCATGCCTTTTTCTCGGCCTCCATCTCTTTCAGGGCGTTCTGCACGTACTCGGTGGTCAAAATCTTCTTCACGGTGCCCTCCACGTCCAGGCGGTTCGTGTTGTGGCTCGTGTAGGAGTCGTCGGCCATCGTGTGGACCTCGCCCTTCACGACGAACTTATCGTAGTTCAGGTCGCGGTTGTCGGCGGCGACGCGGTAGTAGCCGCCCATATCCTCACTGCGCAGCCGCTCCTCGCGGGTCATCAGCGTCTCAAACAGCTTCTCGCCGTGGCGGGTGCCGATGATGTTCGTGCCGGTGTCGCCGAACAGCTGCTGCACGGCCTTGGCCAGGTCGCCGATGGTGGAAGCGTCGCTCTTCTGAATGAACAGGTCGCCCGGGTTCGCGTGCTCGAACGCGAACATGACCAGGTCAACGGCCTCGTCCAGGTTCATCAAAAAGCGGGTCATGTTGGGGTCGGTGATGGTGATGGGATTGCCTGCCTTGATCTGGTCGATGAACAGCGGAATCACGCTGCCGCGGCTGCACATGACGTTGCCGTAGCGGGTGCAGCAGATGGTCGTGCCGCCGCGCTCGGCCGCCACGCGGGCGTTGGCAAAGATGACGTGCTCCATCATGGCCTTGGAAATGCCCATGGCGTTGATGGGGTAGGCGGCTTTGTCGGTGGACAGGCAGACGACACGCTCAACGCCCGCGTCAATGGCGGCGTGCAGCACATTGTCGGTGCCGATGATGTTCGTCTGCACAGCCTGCATCGGGAAAAACTCGCAGCTGGGCACCTGTTTCAGCGCCGCTGCGTGGAAAATGTAGTTGACGCCGGGCATGGCGTCCCGGATGGACTGCGGGTTGCGCACATCGCCGATGTAGAACTTGACCTTGCCTGCGTACTCAGGGTACTGGGCCTGCAGCTCGTGGCGCATATCGTCCTGCTTCTTCTCGTCGCGGGAGAAAATGCGGATTTCGCCGATATCGGTGGAGAGAAAATGCTTGAGCACGGTATGGCCGAAGCTGCCGGTGCCGCCGGTGATGAGCAGGGTCTTATCCTTAAAAATGCTGTTTGCCATGATGGCCTCCTTATATTTGACCGCGCACAGGGCGCAGTTTACCTTTATAATCTTATTTATTCTAGCACAAAAATCGCGTCTTGAAAAGGCCGCAGGGTTGGAAAATGCTGTTTTTTGTGGTATAATGACAAAGAAATCGCTATTAAATGCTTTTTTGAAGGAGGACACGCCCATGCGCGCCTATGAACGTCTATTAAAATATGTAAAGGTCCACACGACCTCCGACCCCAACAGCGGCACCCACCCCAGCACGCTGCGCCAGTTTGATTTGGCCAAAATCCTCGTCGAGGAGCTGAAAGAACTGGGCCTGGCAGATGCCCACGTGGACGAGCACTGCTATGTCTACGCCACGCTGCCCGCCACCCCGGGGCAGGAAAACGCCAAGCCCCTGGGCTTTATCGCCCACATGGATACGGCGGACGACGCCAGCGGTGAGAATGTCCAGCCGCAGATCCACGAGAATTACGACGGTGAGGCCGTCGTCCTGCCTGCCACTGGCACGGTGCTGGACCCAGAGGTTTTCCCTTTCCTGCACACGATGAAGGGCCAGACCCTCATCACCACCGACGGCTCCACGCTGCTGGGTGCGGACGATAAGGCCGGCGTGGCCGAGATCATGACCGCATTGGAACGCATCATTGCCGAGAACCGCCCCCACGGCAAGCTCTGCATCGGCTTCACCCCCGATGAGGAGATCGGTGAGGGCGCGAGCCTCTTCGACGTGCCCGGCTTCGGCGCGGCCTACGCCTACACCGTTGATGGCGAGGACGTCGGCGAGATCAGCTATGAGAACTTCAACGCCGCCGCCGCGGTCGTGACCGTCCACGGTTTCAGCGTCCACCCCGGCAGTGCCAAGGACACGATGATCAACGCCCAGAATGTGGCGATGGAGTTCCACGCCGCATTGCCGGCCTTCTCCCGCCCCGAGCACACCGAGGGCAGGGAAGGCTTCTTCCACCTGACGAGCATGCAGGGTGACGTGACCACAGCGCATCTGGGCTACATCGTGCGCGACCACGATGCCGCCAAGTTTGCCGCCCGCAAGGCGCAGCTGCAGCACATCGCCGACTGCCTGAACGGCCGTTACGGCGCGGGCACGGTGGAACTGGACATCAAGGACAGCTATTACAATATGCTGGAGAAGATTCAGCCCCACTTCCACCTGGTGGAGAATGCCCGCAAGGCCATTCGTGCGGCGGGGCTGGAACCCATCGAAAGCCCGGTACGCGGCGGCACTGACGGCGCGACCCTGAGCTATATGGGCCTGCCCTGCCCGAACCTCGGCACAGGCGGCTTCAACTTCCACGGCCCATGTGAGTGCATCACAGCCGAAAAGATGGACCAGGGCGTGGAAATTCTGCTGAACCTGGTCGATCTGTATAAGTAAAACCTAAGGCAACACCGCACAATTCCCGCCTGACGGCTTAAGCACCGCTCCGGCGGCTGCCGCACCTCGCTCGCCGTATCGGCACTTAGAATTATGCGGTATTGCCCTAACCCCGGCGCAATCTCGTACATTTTGTACAAAACTGCGCCGGGGCATTTTTGTCCAAATCGCCTATGACATTTTTCGACGAAAAGGCGTATACTTGTATAGGAAAGAAATCATTTCATGAGAGAAAAAGGAGTATGCGTCATGTTTAAAGCAGGGGATACGGTCAGCTATGGCACCAGCGGCGTCTGCACGATTGCCGAGCAAAAGCGTGTCACGCTGGGCGGCCAGCCCCACGATTGTTTTATCTTAAAACCGGTCTACGATGCCAGTATGAAAATCTGCGTGCCCTGCGACAGCGCACCGCTTTTGGAGCGAATGCGCCCATTGCCCACCCGGGACGACCTGCTGGCCCTGCTGCGGGAACCGTTACCCGACCACGACCCGGACCCCGACGCCCGCAAGCTGGCCTACCGCGAGGCACTGAAAAGCGGCAATCTGCACGCGCTGGTGCGCATGGTGCGGGATATCCGCACCGAACAAGCCCTGCGCCGCGCCAAGGGCAAGCAGCTTTCCGCCTATGAGGACAGCGCCCTGCGCGACGCCCAGAACGTCCTGCACAGTGAGTTCGCCTATGTCATGGGCATAGAACCAAACGAAGTGCCGGAGTTCATTGCAAAAGAATTAGGGGAATAAAAAACAGCCCGCGCTTCGATTTGAAGCGCGGGCTGCGTTTTATGGTAGGGTAGGGAGGGGGATTGCCCCCTGCGTGGCGTTGAGGCTGCCGTCCCCTACAAACCGTAAGGCAGAGGTGTAGGGGCGGCAGCTTGCCGAAGACGGCCAGTTCGCTCAGCCAGCTGAATGCGGCCGTCATCACGGTGAACAGCACCACAAACAGGTTCCACACCTTGCCGAACTTCTCAAAATTCTGGTGCTTGGGGTCGATTTTGCGGATGACCTCAAACAAAATCAACATCGCAAACGGCAGCGCGGCCAAAATCAAAACCGTGGATTTCGGCCCCCAGCCGTTGACCTGCCCGCTGGCTCCCCAGTGGGTGGGCACAATGTCCGGCAGGGAGGGGTAGAAGTACAGGTGCGCGGCAAAATTCAGCACGCAGATTACGGTTAAAATCCAGAACAGCTTATTTTTTTTCATTGCTATCGTCTCCCTTTACAAGTCCGCAGTCATAAAACCACTTCATCAATTCCTGAAATACGGTCAGATTCACACTGTACACAATGTTCTGGCCGCGGCGCTCATCGGTAATAAGCCCTGCGCTTTTTAAAATGTTCAGATGGTGGCTGACGGACGGCTTTGTCATATCAAAATGTACGGCGATCTCCCCGGCAGTCAGATCGCCCTGTGCCAGCAGTTCTAAAATGCGCCGCCGCGTCGGGTCGGCCAGCGCTTTAAAAACGTCTCCCAAATATGTCGGCTCCTTTCTTGCAGACAATTAGATAAACGTCTAACTGTCTGTGTCCCCACTATACACCTTGCGGCTGCCTTTGTCAATAGACATTTAGAAAAATATCTAACTATCGCTGCCCTCCTACTGTTCATCCAGCTTTTTCCATTGATTTTCTCTGCAATTTCACAATTTGTTTGCAATTTTCCTATTGACATGGTGGGCGAATGTGCTACAATATTAGCAGTCGAACGGATAGAGTGCCAAAGAAAATAAAACACGCAGAATTTGCGAAAGCAAACTCGTAAGCCGAAAAAAACTTAACACTTAATAAGTTAGACTGCCAATACAATGCGCTATCTGCAACTAAGGAGGTACGCACTATGAACATCGAACAAATGACACAAAAGACCCGCGAGGCTTTGCAGGCTGCACAGCGCATCGCGGTGGAATATTCTAACAATGCGGTCGAGCAGGAACACCTGCTGGCGGCGCTGGCCCAGCAGCAGGACGGCCTGATCCCCCAGATGCTGCAAACCCTTGGCGTGGACGCAAATGCCTTTGCCAATGCGGCTTTACAGAAGGTAGAGACTCTGCCTCGCGTGACTGGCTCCGGCCGCGACCCGGAGAAAATCTATATCTCTGGCGACCTGGACCGTGCCCTCAACGCTGCGGAACAGCAAGCCAAGCAGATGAAGGATGAATACATCAGCGTTGAACACGTTTTCCTCGGAATTTTGCAGCGCCCGGGCAATGCTGCCAGCGAAATTTTCAAGACTTTTGGCATCACGACTGAGAAATTTATGCAGACGCTCAGCACGGTGCGTGGCAATCAGCGGGTAACGAGTGATAACCCGGAGGATACCTACAACGCGCTGAAAAAGTACGGCCAGGACCTTGTGGAGATGGCTCGCGCCAACAAACTGGACCCGGTCATCGGCCGTGACAGCGAGATCCGCAACGTCATCCGCATCCTGAGCCGTAAGCGCAAGAACAACCCCGTCCTCATCGGTGAGGCCGGTGTCGGTAAGACCGCCATCGCCGAGGGCCTTGCTCAGCGTATCGTGCGCGGCGATGTGCCCGAGAACCTGAAAGACCGCACCGTGTTCAGCCTGGACATGGGCGCACTGGTCGCGGGTGCAAAATACCGCGGCGAGTTTGAGGAACGCCTGAAGAGCGTTCTGAACGAGGTCAAGAAGTCCGAGGGCAAGATCATCCTCTTCATCGATGAACTGCACACCATCGTCGGCGCAGGCAAGACCGACGGCGCGATGGACGCGGGCAACCTGCTCAAACCTATGCTGGCCCGCGGCGAGCTGCACTGCATCGGTGCAACCACGCTGGACGAGTACCGCGAGTATATCGAGAAAGACCCCGCGTTGGAACGTCGTTTCCAGCCGGTCATGGTCAACGAGCCGACCGTCGAGGATACCATTTCGATTCTGCGCGGTCTGAAGGAGCGCTACGAGGTCTACCACGGCGTCAAAATTCAGGACGCCGCGCTGATTGCCGCTGCGACCCTGTCTGACCGCTATATCACCGACCGTTTCCTGCCCGATAAGGCCATTGACCTGGTGGATGAAGCCTGCGCCATGGTCAAGACCGAGCTGGACTCCATGCCCGCTGAACTGGATGAGATGAACCATCGTATCACCCAGCTGCAAATCGAGGAAGCCTCTTTAAAGAAGGAAACCGACGAACTGTCCAAGCAGCGTCTGGCTGCCCTTGAAAAAGAGATGGCCGAGCTGCGCGACAGCTTCAACAGCAAAAAAGCCCAGTGGGAGAACGAGAAGAACGCCGTCAATAAGGTGCAGAGCCTGCGCGCCGAGGTAGAGTCCACCAAGGCTGAAATCGAAAAGGCTACCCGCACCGGTGATTACGCCAAGGCCGGCGAGCTGCAATACGGCAAGTTGCCTACCCTGCAAAAACAGCTGGAAGAGGAAGAAAAAATCGCCGAGGAGAGGAAGGAGTCGAGCCTGCTGCGTGACCGTGTGACGGACGACGAAATCGCCCGCATCGTGGCCCGTTGGACCGGTATCCCGGTGTCGAAACTCGTCGAAGGCGAGCGCGAGAAGCTGTTGCGCCTGCCGGACACGCTGCATCAGCGGGTCATCGGCCAGGACGAGGCTGTGCAGAAGGTTTCCGACGCTATCCTGCGCTCCCGCGCGGGTATCGCCAACCCGAACCGCCCCATCGGCAGCTTCCTGTTCCTCGGCCCCACGGGCGTCGGCAAGACCGAACTTGCCAAAGCGCTGGCCCAGGCTCTGTTTGACGATGAGAAGAACATGGTCCGTATCGACATGACCGAGTACATGGAGAAATTCAGCGTCTCGCGCCTGATCGGTGCGCCTCCGGGATATGTCGGCTATGAGGAGGGCGGCCAACTGACCGAGGCCGTGCGCCGCCATCCGTACAGCGTCGTGCTGTTTGATGAGGTCGAAAAGGCCCACCCGGACGTGTTCAACATCCTGCTGCAGGTGCTGGACGACGGCCGCATCACCGACAGCCAGGGCCGCACGGTGGACTTCAAGAACACCGTCATCATCCTGACATCGAACCTCGGCTCTGACCTGATTTTGGAAGACCTGGAAAAGAGCCGTGCCAACGGCAAAAACGAGCTGTCTGACGAGGCAAAGAGCGCCATCGACCAGTTGCTCAAGCGGCAGTTCCGCCCCGAGTTCCTGAACCGCCTCGACGATATCGTCTACTACAAGAGCCTGACGAAACAGGAAATCGGCTCCATCGTCGATTTGATGCTGGCCGACCTGCGCAAGCGCCTGGCCGACAAGCAGCTGAATCTGGTCGTTACCGATGCGGCCAAGAATGCCATCATCGACGGCGGCTATGACCCGATTTACGGTGCACGCCCCTTGAAGCGGTACATCCAGGCTCACGTCGAAACGATGATCGCAAAGGAGATCATCGGCGGCGCCCACGCGGCAGGGGACACCCTGACTGTGGACGCAGATGCCGAGGGCAAGCTTGTACTGCGCTGAAGCCGACAGGCTGTAAGGTCGGATGCTTGCATCGACCTGTACAATAAATAACGCTCCGGGCTGTGTGGAGTTCCATACAGCCCGGAGCGTTTTTGCTTTGGCAAGCAGCACGGTAGGGGCCGCACATGTGCGGCCCGCAAGTTCCCGGCAGCCCCAGCGTTTCCGGGTCGATGACGAGCATCGACCCCTACGCCGTAGGGGCGGATTCCATATCCGCCCGATCGTCCGGGCGTTTGCGGGTAAGCCGCAGGCCCGGCAGGAAACACCGATTTTACAGTACGCCCAACCCGGTCAGCAGCGTCTTGACGCCAATCAAAAGCAGCACGATACCACCGATTCTCTCAGCCGGAGCACGGTACTTGTCGCCGAACAGGGCACCGACCTTCACGCCGATGGCAGACAGCAGGCAGGTGGTGATGCCGATGAGCGCAGCGGACGAAATGATAGCGACCTGCATAGCGGCAAAGCTGACGCCGACGGCAAAAGCATCGATGCTGGTGGCAATAGCCAGCGGCAGCATGGCCTTGGCCGAGTAGTCGTCGTCCAGCTGCTCATCGCCGCCGAAGCTCTCCTTGACCATGTTTGCGCCGATGAGTGCCAGCAGCACAAAAGCGACCCAGGGGCCGAACTTCGTCAGCAGCGTGGCAAAGCGGTCGCCCAGGAAATAGCCCAGCGTGGGCATCAAGAACTGAAACCCGCCGAACCAGACGCCGCAGGTCAGGGCGTGGGCCAGGCTCACCTTGCGAACGGACAGGCCCTTGCAGATAGATACGGCGAATGCGTCCATCGAGAGGCTGACAGCAATCAGGATCAGGTCAAATAAAGTCATGATTTTACTCCTCCGTTTTGGCAGGGGCAGACAATAAAAAAAGACTTATCCGCCCTAAAACCGGGCAGATAAGTCTCGTCGTTTAAAGTTAAGCCAGAGCCAAGGCTCATTGTGTTGGCAGAACTGCGCCGCGGCTGCTCCACCGCTGCGCTGACTACTCCCTTATTGCTTTTGGTAGTGTATCATACGCAGGAATGTTTGTCAATACGTTAGAAATGGCTAATTTCTGCGATGAAGCTTTCCCCTCGGGGGAAGCTATCCGCGAAGCGGACTGATGAGGCGCAACCTTGCCGTTATAGCCCATTTGTGTTTGGCTGCGGTAAAGCTGCCCCTCATCCGGCCTTTCGGGGCCACCTTCCCACTCGGGAGAAGGCAAGGGACTTTAACTGTCTTGCATATTCCCCCATTTTAGAGTACAATATACACAAATCTGCAAATTTGCATCCCGGGGGAGTAACCATGCAATATAAAGTTCTGGCGCTGGACCTTGACGGCACGCTGACCAATTCCGATAAAATCATCACGCCGCGCACCAAAGCGGCCTTGCAGGCGGCGGCCCAAAAGGGCGTCTGCATTGTGCTGGCCAGCGGGCGGCCCACCGTCGGCATTGAGCCGCTGGCCAAAGAGCTGGAACTGGAAAAATACGGTGGCTGCATTTTAAGCTATAACGGCGGCAAAATCATCGACTGCCAGACCGGCCAGACACTGGTGCAGCATGCCTTCCCGGCGGACCTCATCGAGCCGGTCTGTACCTTCAGCCGCTATTGGAACGTTGTGCCGTTGACCTACGACAAAAACGGCATCGTGACGGAGGACGCCGACGCGGCCTACGTAAAAGAGGAAGCCCGCATCAACAAAATTCCGGTGCGCCAGGTCGAAAACCTGCCCGCCGAAGTGACCTACCCGGTCAACAAGCTGCTGCTTACCGGTGACCCGGCGGATATGCCCCATGTTGAGGAACTGATGCAGCAGGAGTTCGCGGGAAAGCTGTCCATCTGCCGCAGTGCACCGTTCTTCATTGAGACGATGCCCCTGGGCGTGGGCAAGGATACCTCGCTGGAAATCCTGCTGCGGGCCAAGGGCCTGACGCCCGCCAACCTGATGGCCTGCGGCGACGGCTGGAACGACCTGCCGATGATACGTCTGGCTGGTATGGGCGTCGCCATGGGCAACGCGCAGCCGCCGGTCAAGGCTGCCGCCGACTACCAGACCGCCGACAACGACCATGACGGCGTGGGCCTGGCAGTGGAAAAGTTTATTTTAGAGGAGGCGTGAGCCGTGAATCTGATTGTTTTTGATTTGGAGTGGAACATCGGCTACCAGCCGAAAACCTTCCTGTATCACGGCACAGAATTGACGCTGCGCGGTGAAATCATCCAGATCGGCGCGGTGCGCATCAACGCCCGGGGCGATGTGCGGGATACGTTTGAAGTCAACCTGCGCCCGCGCATCTTCCGCAAATTGCAGCACCATATCGCCAAGGTCACCGGTCTGTCCCAGGGGGATTTGGACGCGGGCCTGCCGATGAAAGAGGGGCTGCAGAAGTTCCTGGACTGGGCCGGGCCGGACGCCGAGCTGGCCGAATGGGGACTGGACGACGTCCCGGTGCTGAAACAAAACCTGTTTTTGGTGGGCCTGGACGAGAATTGGCCCGACAAATGGTACGATCTGCAGCGTATTTTCTTGCAGGCCTACCCCCGCAAGGAGGGCGAGGGCCTGACGCTGGAAAGTGTTGTGGATCGCCTGGGCATCCCGAAGGAGGAGCCATTCCACAATGCGCTGGACGATGCGCTTTACACGGCCAAGATCTGCCGCAAACTGCCGCTGGCCGAGGGCCTTGCCACCTATCCGACCGAGGAAGAACTGCTGACCGAAGCCCTGCTGGGCGCAGAAAAGACCGGCCGCGACGTAAAGCTCTTCATGAACCGGATGGAGCACGACGACTACCGTAATGAGCCGGAACTGAACCAGGCCGCCTGCCCCGAATGCGGTGCGCCGCTGCAAAATGACGAGGTCTGGCTCAAGCGCGGCAACACCGGGTATTTCACCCGGGCGACCTGCCCATGCTGCGGGCACTATTACCTGCGGTTCAAGCTCAGCCGCCGCGATGGTCTGCAT
>ENA-OYAN01000048-OYAN01000048.1-human-gut-metagenome-genome-assembly--contig:-NODE-48-length-13654-cov-4.706890_pt1 | contig 13654 bp, 10 predicted proteins | sample MGYA00244519_ERZ652823 | MGnify/ENA primary metagenome ERZ652823 (study PRJEB26926, sample SAMN06164814) | human gut metagenome | biome: ENVO:00009003; feature: ENVO:2100002; material: ENVO:00002003... | reverse complement strand
ATACGAGATGCAGCGTAGTCTCGTGGGCTCGGAGATGTGTATAAGAGACAGGCGGGGGTGGTGCGGTCGAAGTTTTCGACCCGGAAAAAGGCCACTTTAAACAGCAGGTTAAGCGAGACGAAAGCCCCTACGGCCAGTACGGCCAGCACCGCCAGGATGCTCATGGCACGACGGCGGTTGCGTTTTCGGATGATTTCTGCCTGGGTTACGCGGCGCTGGCGTTTGGGCGCGGCGGGGTCGTACCCGGCTTTTTGCGGGTTGATCTGCTGGGTGGGGCGCTGGCTGCGCGACGAGGATTTTTTCGGCGGCTGTTGGCGTGGGGTGCCCGGTTTTTCCAGCCCCATACGGCTGCCCATGCTGCGCTTGGGAGCTTGCGAATAGGAGCCGCTCACGGATTTTTGCCTGCGGCTGCGCTGGTTTCGATCCATGGGCGGCTCCTTTCCAATACATTTTTATAGGTGCGTGCCGGCTGCTCTGTGGGGCAGTGGCGGCTACGGGGCGTCGAGGATGCCGCCCCCTGCGGCTGTTATGATTTTACCAGCTCCAGCAATTTTTCCGTAATCATATCCAGGCTGTGGGGGTTGCCTAATGTCTTGGCGTTGGCTCCCATTTCGGCCAGCTTGCCTGGGGTGGTCAGCAGTTCTTCCACGGTCTTTACCAGGCCGTCACCGGTCAGGTTCTTTTCCTCAATGACCACGGCTGCCCCAGCCTTTTGCAGTTCAAGGGCGTTGTAATACTGGTGGTTTTCGGCCACGTTAGGGCTGGGGATCAGCACCGACGCGCGGCCCACGGCTTCCAGTTCGGCCAGCGTCAGCGCACCGGAACGCGCAATGACGAGATCCGCCGCCGCCAGCAGCTGGGGCATATTGTTGATGTACTCGGTCACAACAAGGTTCTCGCCAGGAGCAAAGCCCTTTTCTTTTTCGAGATTTTCAAACAGCTTGACACCGCGGCTGCCGGTGGCGTGCAGGTGTAATGTGTGCTGGTTCGTCTGCTTCTCCCAGGCACAGAGGTCGGCCACGACCTGGTTGATGCGGTCTGCACCCAGGCTGCCGCCAAAGCTCAAAATGACCGTGCGGTCGCCTGCGTTCAGTTTTGCGCGGGCTGTGGCGCGGTCGGCGGTCAGGACCTCGGGGCGAACCGGGTTGCCCACAACGGTGGTTTTCTCGGGCGCCCCCAGCTTTTCTACGGCATCGGCGCTGGCAGCCAGAACGATGTTGACCTCCTTCGCCAGCAGCTTGTTTGTCACGCCGGGGAAGGCGTTCTGCTCATGGATGGCAGTCTTGATGCTGCGTTTGGCCGCCGCGCGCACAATAGGGCCGCTGACGTAACCGCCGCAGCCGATGACAAGGTCGGGATTGACCTCGTTCAGGATTTTCCGGGTGCGGGGGCCGGACAGCGCCAGATGCCAGATGGCGACGATATTGCGGCCGATGTTTTCCAGGCTGAGGTGGCGCTGGAAGCCGTTGATTTCGATATGGTGGAAAGGGTAACCCGCCTTGGTGACAAGTCCGTACTCCATCCCCTCCCGACGGCCCGCAAAATGAATTTCCGCCGTCGGGTCTGCGGCTTTCAGGGCACCGGCGATTGCCAACGCCGGGTTGATATGACCGGCTGTACCGCCGGCAGCAATGAGAACACGCATGATTCGGCCTCCCTAAAATTATAAGTTTATGCTAACAGCAAGAGGGCAAAGCCCCACTGGTCATCGCTGGCACTCGACCACCTCCCCTGTAAGGGGAGGCTTACGGGGCGTCGAGGACGCCGCCCCCTACAGCACGGTCTTACACCGTACCTCTGCGGTAGCGGGTGCGGTGGAGCATACGGTCGGTCTCGGCGCGGTGCTGTTCGGCCATGCGTTCCTCCCGCGCGTTGCCCGCACGGGATATACTCAATAGCACGCCCATCTCACCCAGCAGCAGCAACAAACTGGTGCCGCCGTAGGAGAAGAACGGCAAACTGATACCCGTGTTGGGCAGCAACGCCGTACCGACGCCGATGTGCAGAAAAACCTGCCACGCCACCTGGGACACAATGCCGATGCCCAGCAGCGTACCGTACAAATCGGGCGCACGCAGCGCAATGAAGATTCCTTGGATGACCAGCGCCGCAAACAGGGCAATCAGGGCAATCGCCCCGACGAAGCCCAGTTCCTCCCCGATGACGGCAAAGACGAAGTCGTTCTCCGCGTAGGGCAGCCATTGGTGTTTCTGGACGCTGTTGCCGATGCCCACACCGAACAGTCCTCCGGTGCAGATAGCATAGATGCTCTGGCGGGTCTGCCACTGCATACCCGTCGTGTTCGTGGGGGTCAGGCCCCATACGCCGCCCAGGCGGCCCGCGGCGTAGCCCTCGCCCGAGGCAAGGTGCTTCACGTAGGCAATGGCGCCCGCCACGGTACCCGCACCAGCCAGCGGCCACCACCGCATGGCGGAGCCGTTGCAGGCAATCATGGTAACAAAAATCAGGCACAAAAGCATCATGGCCGAGTTGTGCGGTTCCATTTTCAGCAGCACGAGAATCGGCACCAGCGGCAGCGCGGGTTTGAGCAGACCGTACCACAGCGACTTTTTCTTATCGTTGTCGCGATCGAGCATATCGGCAGTCCAGAGCATGACCGAAAATTTTGCCAGCTCAGACGGCTGCAGCGAAAACGCACCTCCCGCAAAGTAGACCCAGCGGTAGGTACCGTTGGTGTCCACAGGACTGAACAGCGCCGCCACCAGCAGCACGAGCGTGATGATGTAAAAACTCTCGTTCATGTAGCGCAGGGCACGGTAGTTGATGTTGGACACCAGCCACATAACGCCCAGGCCCGCCACTGCAATGATGCTTTGCGGACGGATGAAGTGGTAGACATCACCGTAGTTGGCGTACCCGCTGGAATAGCTGGCTGAAAACAGCATGACCAGCCCATATCCCATAATGACGATCAGGGTCGCCACGAAACCTCGGGAGACCCTGCCGCGTTCGAGTTTTGGCAGGCGGATGACCGCCAGCATACGCAGAATATTACCGATGGTGTGGTCAAACAGCACCCCTAACAGGCTTGACGGCGTATTCACAGGCAGTCACCTCCTTAGCAGATTTTGCGCAGTGTTACGCCACGCAGATGTAGAAAATACCCATAGCCACACCAATAATGGCAATCAGGGCAAAGAAAGCGTCAATTTTGACTTCGCGCCAGCCGCGCATTTCAAAGGCGTGGTGGATCGGCGTCATGCGGAAGATGCGCTTGCCGTGGGTCGCCTTGAAGTAGACGCGCTGGATAACAACGGTCATGGCGTCCCAGATGTACACGATACCGAAGAAGAGCACCAGTTCGGGGCGCTGCATTACAAAGGCCAACGCCGTGACGATGCCGCCGAAGAACATACTGCCAGTATCGCCCATGAACACCTTGGCCGGGTAGAAGTTCCAGACCAGGAACCCGGCGCAGGCACCCGCCGTGGCGGCGGCGATAAGCGAGACATGGACAAAGCCCAGCAGGCTGCCCGCCAGCAGGTAGCCGATCATCGACACAAAGGTCACACCGGTGCAAAGGCCGTCAAGGCCGTCCGTCAGGTTGACGGCGTTGACCAAAAAGATGATGCCGAAAAACGCGATGGGATAGTAGACAAGACCCATATCCACCAAACCGAAAATCGGCAGCTGCACCTGGGTGGTGAGCAGGCCCAGGCTGTTGAGGCCGAACATAAAGCCAAAGGTCAGGGCAATCTGCAAGATCATCTTTTGGGCTTCGGTAAGGCCGAGGTTGCGGTGCTTGATGACCTTGATAAAGTCATCAAGGAAGCCGATCAGCCCCGAGCCAAACGCCAGAAACAGCACCATCATGCCAGCCTTCATCTGGGGCAGGCCCAGAACTTCCGGCAGCTGGTTGTGGAACATCCCCCACACCAGGCCCAGCGTGACCAGGATGCCGAAGATGAAGCACAGGCCGCCCATGGTGGGGGTGCCGTTTTTCTTGTTGTGCCAGGTGGGGCCTTCCTCGCGGACGGTCTGGCCGAAGTGCAGCCGATGCAGCGCCGGGATCATAAACTTGCCTGACACCGCCGTGATAACAAAGCCGCCGATGGCCGCCGACGCCAACAGATAGGATATTTCCTCCATGCAGTGATTCCTCCAAAATGATGTGGTGCAGGGGGATTTGGGAATTTACGCTGTTTACAGGCAACTATGGGCAGACCAGCCCCTCATCAGTCCGCTGTGCGGACAGCTTTCCCCGAAGGGGGAAGCCCTTTACCCCTGCGGCAATTCTTTATAGAAATCCTGAAGCAGCTGTTCCAGCCCCATGGCGTGGCTGGCCTTGGCCAGGACTGCGTCACCGGGGCGCACGAATTGCCGTAGATATTGTAACACTTCTTCGGCGTTTTTGCAATGCACAGTTACAACACCGTGCGCTTTTGCGGCGTCTGCCATGGCAGCGCTGCGCGGGCCGTAGGCAATCAGCTGGTCAACACCCGCGTCGGCAGCCCACTCACCGGTGTGGCGGTGGCCGTCCTCGCTGGCGTCACCCAGTTCCAGCATATCGCCCAGCAGGGCAATTTTGCGGGTGTTGGGCAGGGCTTTCAGCACCGAGAGCGCGGCTCTCATGCTGTCGGGGCTGGCGTTGTAGCAGTCCTCAATGAACGTCACACCGCCTTTTTTTACAATATGCTGGCGCATACCAGTCGTCTGGTATGTGGCAAGGGCCGCTGCACAGCGGGCCGCATCCAGCCCCAGGCGGGTGGCAGCGGCGTAGGCAGCCAGCGCGTCATAGACGGTGTGAACGCCTGCAGTGGGAATGGCGGCATCGAAAGTGCCGTATTCTTTATCAATGATCTTGAACGTTGTACCGTTCGTTCCGGTCTCAACATCCACGGCGCGGACATCAGCGTTCTCGGCGTCGATACCGAACCAGACGGCCTTCAGCCTGGTAGGCACATCGGCGGTGGGCAGCAGGTCGTTGTCAGCGTTGAGCACCAGCGGCGCACCATCGGGCAGGCCGGTACAAATCTCCATCTTTGCTTTCAGTATATTCTCCCGAGTGCCGAGATTTTCCAGGTGGGAGACGCCTATCATCGTGATGATGCCCGCCGACGGCCGTGCGCAACGGGTCAGGCGCTCGATCTCACCCGCATGGTCCATACCCATTTCGACGACGGCGTACTCGGTATCGTTGTCCAGGCGGAACAGCGTATTGGGCACGCCGATATCATTGTTCTGGTTGCCCTCGGTTTTCAGCGTCTTGCCAAAGGCGGACAGCACAGCGTAACAAAACTCTTTCGTCGTGGTCTTTCCGACGCTGCCGGTGACACCGATCATCTTGGGGCTGAACAGCATACGGTAGTTGGACGCCATTCGGATCATGGCTTTGGCGCTGTCCGGCACAATGACGGTACGGTCTGCAGGGACGTCCTCGACCGGGTGGTTGGCGATGATATAGGCTGCGCCATTCTGGTACGCACCTGCAGCAAAGTCGTGGCCATCAACACGTTCGCCGGGGAAGCAGACAAAGACGCAGCCCGGCTTGACCTCACGGCTGTCGGTCACAACGGCGTGGATGGAGACAGGCTCGGCCAGTGTCAGCCCGGCCAGCAGTTCATTGGCAGGAATCTTTTGCATGAAAAGGACCTCCTTGGGATAGTAAGTTAAGACGTAGGGGCCGTACATATGCGGCCCGGCCGTGAATGACAAACGATTGCTTATGGGAAAGTTGCGGGCCGGGCATACCCGGCCCCTATAAATTGCGGATTTCTGTATCACCCTTCCACATTCGCCGGGTCGATGGTTTCTTCCTCGGCGGCGGGGGTAGTTTCGGCGGGGGTGTCTTCCCCGCTGTCCATGGTCAGGGTGATGATTGTGCCGTAGGCGGCGCTGGTGCCGGCCTCCACGCTCTGGCTGACAACCTTACCGCCGCTGTCGCCGCTGAACTGCACGTTCAGGTTGGCGGCTTTCAGCATCTGCTCGGCAAAGGTGCCGGTCTTGCCCGCCACATCGGGCACGGTGGTCATCGAGTTCTGGTCGGTGGCGGTGTACAGGTAGACGGTGGAGCCTGCGGGGACATCGCTGCCGCCCACCGGGTACTGGTAGACGATATTGCCGCTGCTGGGGCCGATGAGCTTGTGCTTGAGGCCGAGACGGTTCAGGGTGACCTGCGCATTCGTCCAGGTGTACTCCAAACAGGTCTGCACCTTTACGGTGCCGGTCGGGTTGTAGGCGGCGTCCTGCTCGATGCCCAGATAGGGTGCGATTTCGCTGATGATGTTGCCTACGACCGGCGCCACGACCTGACTGGCGTAGTCCTTGACCCAGCGCGGGTCATCCAGCAATACGAACACCTCGATTTCCGGATCGTCGATGGGCAGTACAGCGGCAAAGCTCATCATCTTATAATAGTCGCCGTCACCGCGCAGGTGGCGGTCGGTGCGCTCTGCCGTGCCGGACTTGCCGCCGATGCGGTAGCCCGCCACATAGGCGTTGGCGCAGGAATGGTAGTCTCCTTCCCCGTAGACGTTATTTTCCATCATGGCAAGCAGCTGGCGACTGACGTCCTCTGAAATGACCTGGCGGCGGATGTTTGTCTCGGTCTGGGAGACAACGTTGCCGTCGTTGTCTGTGATGGAGTCCACCACATAGGGCGTGACAAGGTAGCCGCCGTTGGCGATGGCCGCCACAGCGGTTGCCATCTGCATGGGGGTGATGGACTCGTTCTGGCCGAAGGCTGCCGTATAGAGGTTTGTATCGACCTCCGCCATCTGCTCGGCGTTGTAGACGCTTGTCCAGCGGGTCTCATTGGGCAGGTCGATACCGGTGGGCTGCGTGAAGCCAAACGCCTGGATATAGTCGTAGAAGATCTGCGGTTTCAGTGTCTCGGCAGCCTGAATGAACCAGAGGTTGCAACTGTTGTTCAGTGCGCCCGCCATGTCCTGTTCATAGTGGACCTCGCCGTTGGCGCAGCGGTAGGTATGTTCCCACAGTTCGCTGCCCTCATTGACGGTCAGGCTGCCGCCGCAGTAGAAGGTCTGGCTGGTGCTCATAATGCCGGAATCCAGCCCTGCCGATGCGGTGATGAGCTTGAACACGGAGCCGGGCATATACAGCTCGGTGATGTTCTTATTCTTCCACTGTGCCTCGCGCATCATACCCTGCAGCTGGGTGTATTCGCTGGCGACCTCGTTGCCGTCCTCATCAACCGTTTTATCGCGGCTAATCCTGCCGTCAGCGATGATGTCCTTGACCGCCTTTTCCCCAAGGCGGCCCTCCAGCCAGTCGATGTCCTCGGCGTCGATCTCCTCTTTATCCAGAATGGCCGTCATCTTGGCGTCCGTGATCTTGTAGGGGTCGTTGGGGTCAAACTGCTCGATGGACGCCATGGCCAAAATCGCGCCGGTCTTGACGTTCATGACGATGGCACTGCCGCGGCCATGCACCGTGAAGGTGTTCATTGCCTCGGTCAGATATTCTTCGACGATGGACTGCACATTTTCGTCGATGGTCAGGAACAGGTTGTCGCCGTCGATAGCCTCGTGCACATCGGCCTGCCCTGCGGCCAGGGCGTTGCCGTAGACATCCGTCTCGGCCACACTGCGGCCCGGCGTGCCTGCCAGGGTTTCATCGTAGTATTTTTCCAGGCCGTAAGCGCCCTCGCCATCGCTGTTGCAGAAGCCCAGCACCGAGGAGAGGAACTCGCCGTAGGGGTAGCTGCGGGTCGTGGCCTGTTCGGTCGAAAAGTACAAAATGCGTTTGCCGGTCGCGGCGCCGTCCTCGGGGTCCATGCGGTACTCATCGGCATAGTTCAGGATGGAATCCGCCACCGGCTTATCCACGCCCTTGGCGAGCATACGGTACTGATACGGCTCGCCGCTGCTGTTTTTAGCGGTCAGAACCTCATAGACGGTATCTGTGGTGGTGTTCCCGCCCAGCAGTGCGGCAATGTTTTCCGCCGCCGTGTGCAGCTGGCTCTCCGACGCGCCGCTCTTGGCGATAGAGGAAGGGTCTGCAACGATATTCCATACCGTGCTGCTCTTGGCAAGCAGTTTGCCGTTGACGCTGTAAATCGAGCCGCGCAGCGCGGGCAGCGTCGTATCCTTCAGCTGCTGGGTCACGGCCTCGGTTCGGTAGAGTTCGGCATCACGCAGCTGCAGGGCGTAGAGCTGATAAATCAGCAGACCGAATGCGCCGACGACAAAGAGCGTCACGCAGAAGAGCGTGCGGGTTTTCATCGCTGCGTTGGCGCGGGTGCGGTGCTTTTTTGGTTGGTTGTTTGGTTGTGGCATAGGGTGTTCCTTATTTCAAAAAGCCTTTTTGCCGTCGGCCATCGCGCCGCGCAGCAAAAAGGCTCGTAGCTGCATAATTTTATTGTTACGGATTCAATCCATCCAGCAGGTTCAGGGCGGCGGTGCGGACCTTGTCCAGCAGGCGGACGGCGGAACTGCTGCTTTTTTCGATTATGCTCTGATCTTCCAACTGGACATAGGTGATTTGGCTCGGGTCGAGCTTGACCAGTCCCAGCTGGCCCTCGGCCACCTCCTGCAGGCTGGCGCGGCTTGTGATATCGCTCATTTTGGTGCTCAGGTAGTCGTACTCGCTCTGGGCGGCAGCCAGCTGGGTGTTGACCTCATTGATCTGACCGCTCAACTCGGTGAGCTTGGCGTGGCTGTACAGCACGCTGACAACCAGCCCCAGCACAATGGCAAGGGCCAGCGTGCGCAGCGTGGCCTGCGCAAAACGGCGCGCGCGGTTCAGCCCGCGGTTGCCGCCGCGCACCACTTTTACCTGCGGGCGCGGGGTCTCTAATTTAGGTGCAGCCGCACCGCTGTGCAGCAAAACGGTCGTCATGGTTTGCCTCTTATACTTTCTCCAACACTCTCAGTTTGGCGCTGCGGCTGCGGCGGTTGGTTTCCAGCTCCGCAGCGTCAGCTTCGATGGGTTTGCGGGTAATGAGCTTTGCCTTTGCCACACCCCCGCAGGTGCAGATGGGCTGTTCCGGCGGACAGGTGCAGCGCTGTGCCCAGCGACGGAACTTGTTCTTGACTAAGCGGTCCTCCAGGCTGTGGAAGGTGATGACGCAGAGCCGCCCGCCCGGGGCCAGGCAGTTGAAAATCGCATCCAGGCCCTCGTTCAGGGCGTCCAGTTCGGAGTTGACCGCAATACGGATGGCCTGGAAAGTGCGGCGCGCCGGGTTCTTGGCCTTGCGGCGCTCAGCCGGGGGCACTGCGGCGGCCACGATATCCGCCAACTGCATGGTGGTGGTGATGGGCCGCGTTTCCCGCGCGGCGATGATTTTGCCCGCGATTTGCCAGGCGTAGGGTTCCTCGCCATAGTCGCGCAGGATGCGGGTCAGTTCCTCACGATCCAGAGTGTTGACCAGGTCCGCGGCGGTGGGGCCCTGCTGGCTCATGCGCATATCCAGCGGCGCGTCGGCATGGTAGGAAAAACCGCGCGCTGCATCGTCCAGCTGGTGGCTGGACACGCCGAGATCAAGCAGGGCCCCGTTCACCGCCGGGATGCCCAGCTCCGCGAGGACTCGCGCTGCCTCGCGGAAGTTGACCTGCACCACCTGCGCCGGGAGACCCTTGAGCCTTTCGGTGGCTACTGCCACCGCATCCGGGTCCTGGTCGAGTGAAATCAGGCGGCCTGTGGTCAGTCGTTTTGCAATTTCTCTGCTGTGGCCCGCGCCGCCGGCCGTGCCATCCAGGTAGATGCCGGCGGGGTCGATGTTCAGCCCATCCAGGCAGGGCTGCAGCAGTACGGGGATATGTGAAAATTCCATGTTGTATCGTCCTGTTTATTAAAAGTCAAGGTTTTCCATCTCAGCGGTGAAGTCCTCATCGCTGGTTTCCTGGCTGGCGTTCCATGCCTCGGTGTTCCAAATCTCGGCAAAGCTGCGGCTGCCGATAATGGTGACATCGTGGTCAAGACCCGCGTACTCCCGCAGTTTGGCGGGGAGCTGGATGCGGCCTTGCTTGTCCGGGGTAACCTCCACCGCAGAGGCGTACAGCATACGGCTGACCTTGCGACCCTTGACGAGGCCCTTTTCCTCGATTTTGGCGGCAACCTTTTCGAACTCTTCTGCCGGGAAAGCGGCCAGGCAATAGTCAAGCCAGCGGGTCACAATGAAGGTTTCCCCCATCGCGTCGCGGAAACGGGCGGGGAAATTCAGACGGCCCTTGGCATCGATGGCGTAATCATACTGACCAACGAGCATCTGTGTTCCCCTCCCTTCGTCAAACTGTACAAACTTGCAGCAAGATTTTTTACGTCGCAGCGTTCTCTTTGTGGAAAACTCTGTGGAGAACGTGGAAAACTACCCACCATTCACCACTTTTGTTGTTAAACTCACCACAATTACCCACTCGTGGTAAAATTATAGTACCATTTTCCCCGGCAAAAAGCAAGGGCGAACTGGAAAAAACTGCGCCGCGAATGGATTTTTCACACTTTGTACAAAGGCCCCCACCCCAGGGACGGCGGTTTGCATCAAAACAGCACGGCGGCAAAATTTTTGCCGCAGACAAAAATATCGCCGCACCGTATTACACGGTGCGACGATATTTTTAGAGCTTGTAAAGATTTTTAGGGAAATGTGCCGTGGATAACAACGTTTTTCAAGGCCTTCCTTACTTCTGCCCACGGTTGGGGCGGGCGGCATTGCGCAGGTTCATCCGGGTATTCTTGATATCCGCCACGCTGCGAGCCAGCACTTCCTCAGAGTTTTTCAGGATGCCCTCACAGTAGACCGTAGCGTTGCGGCTTAGCTCCTTGGCCTGGGTCTGAGCGGCGGTCAGAATTTCCACTGCGCGCTGTTGGCTGCGCTTGACGATCTCCTGCTCACTGGTCAGGGTGCGGGCGCGCTCCTCGGCCTGCTGAATGATATTTTCCGACTCGATGCGGGCATTTTTCATAATTTGCTCACGGTCATTCACGATTTTCTTGCTCTCGCGCACTTCATCGGGGAGATTGTTGCGCACCTCATCAATGATATCGCGCATACGATCCACGTCGACCACGCGCTTGGAGGCGGCAAACGGTACAGCCGTACCCGCTTCCAGTGTTTCTTCCATCAGTTCCAGCAATTCTTCAACGTTCATGCCTCTTCCCCTCTCTCATAGCGGCTGACCTTGATCTTGCCGTAGTTGTATTGTTTTACCAGCGTCAGGCTGCCTGCCTGCTCAGGCAGGTCGGCCTCACGCTCCGTCTCGCAGAGGACCACACCACCCGTGGCCATCTTGGCGGCCAGCAGCGGCAGCACCGCCGCCACCGTGTCATGGTGGAACGGCGGATCCAGCAGGGCCAGGTCAAACGGCCCGCGGATGTTGGCAAGGAAACTCTCGGCCTCGCCCTGGCGGATATCACTCTGGCAGTCAACGCCCGCCGTCTTGCAGTTAGCCCTTACGATGGCCAATGCTTCGGCAGAGTGGTCGACAAAGAGGCAGCTTTTCGCCCCGCGTGACAGAGCCTCGATGCCCAGCTGACCGCTGCCTGCAAACAGATCCAGCACGCGTGCTCCCGGCACAAGAAACTGCACACTGGAGAACATGGCCTCCTTCACGCGGTTGATGGTCGGGCGGGTGATATCCTCGCCCGGCAGGGCCTGCAGGTTTTTACCGCGGGCTGTTCCGGCAATGACGCGCATGGTGCCGCACCTCTTTCCTCTCAAAATTTCTTTTACACAGATTCAGTATTTATTATGGGGCTTTCGCGGGCCGTTGTCAAGGGTGCAAAATGTAAAATAAAATGGCAAATGGGTTACAGCGCCGTAAAATCTGCAGGGAAAGTCCACCGCCGGGCTTGACAAATGCCCCCTTGGGTGGGTATAATAGGTACTGTTGTTATGCGGCTGTCGTACAACGGCTAGTACATCAGCCTTCCAAGCTGAGGACGTGGGTTCGACTCCCATCAGCCGCTCCAAAAAGAGACCCCTGTGTCGTGCCCCGACGCAGGGGTCTCTTTTGGGATTCGGGGATGAGGAGTCGAACAGGGCGACGGCACCGCAGTGCCGGGGCAAACAGTCCTGCGGACTGTTCGCCAGCCCGCGGGAGGCGGACATCAGCCGCTCTGGAAAACTCCCTATGTCATATTCCGGCATGGGGAGTTTTGCTTATTATGCCAGCAAAAAATTCTGAAATCTGCTTGACAGTATCTTCACCTGCCGGGGTGGCGGTTCTTGCTTTTTACGACCAACCTTAGCGTAACGGTCTTGAGACCGATATGGAAAGTCAATGTAAAACGCATTGCCTCACCCCCTTTCGGGAAGTGTGGCTGACCGCCTGCCGTTTTGTGCAGCGCCTTACCGGCGAAGCGGTATGTTTAGAATATCATATTTCGACACACCACGCAAGTTATTCATGCAAAAAGTTCCCGACGCTTTTTGCATTTTATTGTACGGTGCTCCCGTCAAATTTCTGATAAGGTTCGGGTATCCAACCGTATACGTTAAAGTCGTAGTCTGCGACAAAGACCCAGTCACCGTCGCCATAATGACCGTACAGTTTATCACCCGCGCTGACCCGTACTACGTCATCACTATTGACGCCGGGCGCGGATTTTAACACATAGTCCGTATTCACGACAATGGGCCATCCATCCGCACTATACGGAATCACAACTCCTACTACCGCAAGGCGGCGGGGCTGTCGCAAATTCAGCTGGCGGACAAGATTGACATAAGCATGTCCCGCATCGAGAACAGTGACTGTGCGGTCTCGCTGGATGTGGTCTTTCGCATTGCACGGGTGCTGGATGTCCCTGTGTGCAAACTGTTTTAGTTCCGATAAATACAGCAAAACGCCCATCGGCACAAAACCGATGGGCATTTTCGTTGTAAATATGCAGTTATGGGGAAGTTTCGGGCTGGGCATGCCCGGCCCCTACGGGGCGGCGACATAGACGTGGTATTGTCTGCCTTACAGCTTCACCAACTCCGCCTTCATGTTTTTCAGTTCCTTTTCCAGGCGGTCTTTCTCTTTGTTGTAGTCCTGGTAGGCTTGCAGTTCAGCCTCGACGGCGGGGTCCTCGGCGGTCAGGTAGCCGCTGTTCATCGAGGCCGTGTAGCTGAACTTTTTCAGCGTGCCGTTAAAGTCGATGACCATGAACTGGCCCTCGGCGGGCCGGACCGTACCTGCGCCGAACATCTTATGGCTGATCTTACAGTCAGTCAGGTCGGGCAGTTTGGCGGGGTTGACCCGCATCTCCTGCAATTTCTGCTCGCATTCACCGATGCGGATGCACAACTCGGCGCGGGTTGCTTTCTCCTTGGCGGCCTTGGCGCGTTCCTTTGTAGTGGCGCTGCGGGCATAGCCGCATGGGTAGAACTGCTGGGTGTAGGCCGTGTGCAGGATATCGTACACCAACAGATGTAGCTGGTCATTGATGCCGCCAAGTTCCTGCGCCACATAGGCCTTGTGCAGGGCAATAAGTTCCGGGTAGCTTTCCAGCTCGGCCAACAGGTCGTTGCACATAGTATAGTAACGTGGCAGGTCCAGTGCCGTGCCGCCGCCGAAATCGGCCTCGTAGTCAAAATATTCTGCCCAGGCCCTGGCCTCGGCCGCATTATAAAAATAGTTGTCGTGGGGTTCCCACAGGTTCAGGAAAAACACCGCGTTGGCCGTGTTCATCGTGTACTTGGGCATCCGCGGGCTGTCTCTTATACACATCTGACGCTGCCGACGAT
>ENA-OYAN01000035-OYAN01000035.1-human-gut-metagenome-genome-assembly--contig:-NODE-35-length-14783-cov-5.602322_pt1 | contig 14783 bp, 16 predicted proteins | sample MGYA00244519_ERZ652823 | MGnify/ENA primary metagenome ERZ652823 (study PRJEB26926, sample SAMN06164814) | human gut metagenome | biome: ENVO:00009003; feature: ENVO:2100002; material: ENVO:00002003... | reverse complement strand
ACAGGTTTTTAATATTGCATTTTTGCCGGAGAAAATCCGAAAAGCGTTTAAAAGTGATTTTAAAATTGTAGCAGATTTTTTTGCGGAGAAACGTCTTGGAAGATACAATCCCAAGGAACATCCGGAGGCAATCTGCCATGTGGAAGCGGTTTTGAATCTGCTTCAGGTGTTTACAAATGATGAAACCTATGTCAAAATAGAGAAAACAGTAGCAGAACGTGTGAAGGCAGGAGAGGTGATTACAATGTGTACATTTGCAGAAGAGATGACCAATAAAGGAATAGAAATTGGCGAAGCGCAGGGCATTAAAATAGGCGAAGCCAGAGAAAAAATCAGTGTTGCAAGAAACCTTTTAGATCTCCTGACAGATGATGTGATTGCAGAAAAGGTCGGTCTGGAGCTTGCTACGGTGAAAGAACTTAGAGAAGAAACAAAGTAGAGGCATAAGAAATGGATAAAATAGCAGCACCAACTCCGGAACAGTTAAAAAAGCAGGAAGCGTTAAAACAATATTTTGAAAAATTAGGCAGCGTGGCAGTTGCATTCTCAAGTGGTGTGGATTCCACCTATCTTTTGAAAGTGGCGCATGATGTATTAGGAGAGCGGGCAATTGCTGTAACTGCGTCCTCCTGTTCATTTCCAAAGAGAGAGTTAGGGGAAGCAGAAGCATTTTGCCGGAAAGAAAATATAAGACATTTTATTACAGAATCGGAAGAACTTGAAATCGAAGGATTTGCACAGAATCCTAAGAACCGCTGTTATCTTTGCAAGCATGAATTATTTGAAAAGATATTAAAGATTGCAGAAGAACAGAAAATTGCCTATGTGGCGGAAGGCTCTAACCTTGATGATAACGGAGATTATCGTCCGGGATTAAAAGCAGTGGCAGAGCTTGGAATAAAAAGTCCGCTCAGAGACTGTGGTTTTACCAAGCAGGATATCCGTGTTCTTTCGAAGGCATTGAATCTTCCAACTTGGGAAAAGCAGTCCTTTGCCTGTCTGTCATCCCGGTTTGTCTATGGAGAGACCATATCCGAAGAGAAACTTACAATGGTGGATAAAGCGGAACAATTATTACTGGATTTAGGTTTTCATCAGGTGAGGGTAAGAATTCATGGAATGATGGCAAGAATTGAGATTGAGCCGGAAGAATTTTCGAAGCTGATGGAAAAGGAGAACCGGGAGAGAATTGCAAAAACTTTCCGGGAATATGGATTTACCTATGTAACCTTAGACCTTTGCGGTTACCGGATGGGAAGTATGAATGAAACATTGGAAAAGTAAGGAACTTACTCAAAGAAGTAGTAAGTTCCTTCCGCATCAGAGAACGTCTTAAGTGAAGTATGAAATACTTTATTTAAGACGTTTTTTTGTACGCATTCATCCGGAGTGCCCTGAAAGCAGATGGCACCGGATTCCATGACGATAAGTTTGTCTGAAATAGTAAGTGCCTTGGCAAGGTCGTGCAGCACCAAAAGAATTGTTTTTCCCTGTGCCTTTAAGATTGGAAGCATCCGGTAGAAATTATTCTGGCTTACCAAGTCTAAGAAGGTAGTCGGTTCATCCAAAATAATCGTATCGCAGTTCTGGGCTAAAGTCATGGCAAAGAAGACACGCTGTCTTATTCCGCCGGAAAGAGTGTCAGTTGCAACGTTGCGGTAATCCGTAACATGGGTAAATTCCATGGCATCTTCCACCAGTCTGCGGTCTTCTTCGGTGAGGCGTCTGGAGAAGCCAAGATATGGAAAGCGTCCATGCTCCACTAAGGTATGAACCGGAAGAGCAGGAATTACTTCGCGAATCTGTGGTAAAAATGCAATTTTCTGGGCACGAAGGTGTCCACTCATATGATAAATATCTTCGCCATCTAATGTGATAGAGCCGTTAAAAAGCTGGCTGGATTTATTTAATACGGAAATCAGCGTTGTTTTGCCACAGCCATTTGGCCCTACGATGGTTGTGATGCTGCCGGTAGGAATTTCAACGGACAGATTTTTAATCAGAGGCACCTTGTGGTAGCCAATGGAAACGGAATCAAATTTAAGCATGGACTCTGCGGCCTCCTTTCTTTCCTAATAAAAGATATAAGAAAAACGGTCCGCCAACAAAAGAAAGAATAATGCCGGCAGGAAGTTCATATGGTGCGGCAATAACACGTCCAAGGGTGTCACAGAAGAGGACGAAACTTGCACCTAAGAGAGCACAAAGGGGAACTAAAAGCCGCAGATCATTGCCAAAGAGCCGTCTTGCAATATGAGGAACAATCAGCCCGACGAAGCTTAACAGTCCTGCATAGCTTACCACACAGCCTGCCAGTATACTGGAAAGCATCAACAGCAGAAAACGGAGCAGCGATACCGGAATGCCAAGGGAGCGGGCAACATCTTCTCCAAGACTCAGAACATTCATGTGGCTTCCGAAAAAGCAGGAGATGATAACCGCAATGACAATGGCAATGCCGGGAGCAAAAAGCGTTTTTGTGGTGACATCAGAAAGAGAACCAATCATAAAGGTAGTGAGGTTTAAAGTGATATCATCACTTAATAATTTTACCGTATTAATTCCGGCGCTTAAAAAAGAAGAAACGGTAATGCCGGCAAGAATGATGGTAGTACGTTTGCTGTCTGCCATATATGCCAGAGCAAAAATAAGAAGTGTCGTAAGGAAAGCTCCGGTAAAAGCAAAAATGGCATTATGGGCTGCACGACCATGGAAGATAGCAAGTCCAATCATAACGGTAAATCCGGCTCCGGAATTGACACCAATGGTATTCGGGCTGGCAAGGGAATTATTCATAACAGTCTGTAAGATAACTCCGGCGCAGGATAAACCCATGCCGGCAGCAATGGCGCCAAACATCCGTGGAATTCTGATATGAAAAAGTAACAGACCTGTGACAGAAGTCCGGTCATTTTGAATCAGGCAGGATAAAATCTCTTTCGGATTTAATAAAACGCTGCCGAAAAAAAGACTTGCTGACATCATAAGAAGCAGCAGGAAAAACATTCCGGCAAAAGATAAAATGATTTTTTTTCTCGTGTACATAGGAAATCCTTTCCGTTATTCCAAAAATATGTATTGTGTTTCCTGAAAAGCGCTTGTTTATGCGGCTTGCGTGAATAAAATAACATATTCGGAGAGAAATAACAATGCTCTGATAAATTAGTATTGACAAATTAGAAAAATATAGTAAAATATAATTCATACAAAACCAATAGGAATAATCGTAAATAGAATTCCTAAGGCAGTTCAAAGTATTTAGTGCACAATAAGACGTGCAGGAATTGGAGCGTAAGATGAAGTTTAATACCGCATTATTACATGGAGATTTTCAGGGAGAACCGAATACAGGTGCAACAACAACTCCGATTTATCAATCCAGTGCATTTGCACATGAGTCGGCAGAGAAGTTAGAAAAGATTTTTCATAACCAGGCACCGGGATATTCCTATACGAGAATCAGTAATCCTACGGTAGATGCATTTGAAAAAAGAGTAACGGCGTTAGAGGGTGGCGTAGCAAGCGTTGCCTGTGCATCAGGAATGGCAGCACTCTACAATGCATTTTGTAATATCCTTCGTTCCGGCGATGAAATCGTATCCAGTGCCAGTCTCTATGGCGGCAGCATTGATTTATTCCGTGACTTAGAGGCATTTGGTATCACAACACATTATGTGGAAAACAATGACCTGGCTGCATTTGAAGCAAAGACCAATGAACATACCCGTCTTTACTTTGCAGAGACCATTGGTAATCCAAGACTTGATGTGACAGATATTACGGCACTTGCAAATCTGGCACATGAGCATCAGGTACCGCTCATTATAGATAATACGGTTGCTACTGCATTCTTAGTGAAGCCGCTTTCCCTAGGAGCGGATATTGTAATGAATTCTTCCTCTAAATACATCAATGGTCACAGCAATTCCATCAGCGGAATTATTACGGACAGCGGCAGATTTAAGTGGGATGTGGAAAAATATCCGGGCATGGCAGACTTTAAGAAGTTTGGACCATTTGCCTATACTGCCAAGCTTCGGAATGGTCTGTTCCGCAACACAGGAGCCTGTCTGTCTCCGCAGAATGCATTTTATAACTGTATCGGGTTAGAGACACTGGGAATCCGGATGGAGCGTATCTGTGACAATGCAGCAGAACTGGCAAGGTTTTTTGTAAGAGAATATCCGGATGTAACAGTCAATTATCCGGGATTGGAGAGCAGTCCATGGCATGAAATCGCAAAGAAACAGTTTAAGGACCGTTTTGGTGGAATCTTAACCATACGGACCGGAAGCAAGAAACGGGCATTTGAAATAATCAATGCATTAAAGCTTCCGCTGATTATTTCCAATATCGGAGATACGAAAACATTAGTGATTCATCCGGAATCTACATTAAATGTACACAGTACCCCGGAAGAAAAAAGAGACGCCGGAGTATTTGATGATTTGATCCGCATCAGTGTCGGAATTGAAGATATCGAAGATTTAATCGAAGACTTCAGACAGGCAATGGATCAGAGCAAACCAGAGAAAAGCGAAGAGTAAATGGAGGAAGCAGATAATGGCAAAAATTGATTATGCGGCATTGAAAAAAGGCGGATTTATGCGCCAGAAACAGAAAGGATTCTTTTCTTTAAGAATTCAGGTAGTTGGAGGAAACCTGACAGCAGAAAATATTAAAGCAGTAGCAGATGTGGCAGAAAAATATGGAAAAGGCTATGTTCATATGACTTCCAGACAGGGCATTGAGATTCCATTTATTAACTTTGAAGATATAGAAGAGGTTCGTGCAAAGTTAGCAGACGGTGGTGTAAAACCTGGTGTATGTGGACCGAGAGTCCGTACCGTTACCGCATGTCAGGGTTCTGAAATCTGCCCGAGCGGATGTATCGATACCTATAGCCTGGCAAAGAAATTAGATGAGCATTACTTCGGAAGAGAGCTTCCGCACAAATTTAAATTTGGTGTTACCGGATGTCAGAACAACTGTCTTAAGGCAGAAGAAAATGATATCGGTGTAAAAGGTGGTATGGAAGTAAGCTGGGTAGCAGATAAATGTATCAATTGTGGTGTCTGCGAAAAGGCGTGCCGTGAAGATGCTATCAAATGTACCGGAACAGAAGTTACCATTGATTATGATAAATGTACCAACTGCGGCCGTTGTGTAAAATCCTGCCCGACAGATGCATGGGAAGGAAAGAGCGGATATATCGTATCCTTTGGTGGATTATTTGGAAACCATATTTACAAAGGAGAACAGTTACTTCCGCTGATTACCGATGAAGAGACATTATTCCGTGTGACCGATGCAGCCATTGGATTCTTTGAAGAGCATGCAAATCCGGGTGAACGTTTCCGTTTACTTTTACAGCGTGTGGGAGAAGATGAATTCCGCAAAGTAATCCGCAATGCATTTGAAGAAAAATAAAGTTGCCGGAAGCAGCAGAAAAAGAAAGAAAAAATCGGAATGAAAATTCAAAATAAAAATTATTATACGAGGAGATATAAGATGGAAATCGAAGGAATTAGAATTGATGACACAGTAGATATTACCGATAAAGTGTGCCCGCTTACTTTTGTAAAGGCAAAGGTTGCAATTGATGAGTTAGAGGATGGCGAAGTCATTGCAATCCGTATGAATGACGGCGAGCCGGTACAGAACGTACCACGCAGTATTAAAGAAGAAGGACATCAGATTTTAAAACTGGTTAATAACGAAGATGGAACCTATAACCTCATTGTAAAGAAGGTTGAGGACTAAACATCTGGAAGGGAGAAAGAAATGGCAGAACGCGTAACAAAAGACACTTTTGAAGAAAAAGTATTGAAGAGCAGCCTTCCGGTGCTGATTGATTTTTACTCAGACAGTTGTGTTCCGTGCAAGAAAATGTCACCGGTCATTGGTGCTATCGCAGACGAACAGGCAGAAAAATTAAATGTCTATAAAGTAAATACCAACTTTGATTCAGAACTGGCAGAAAAATACAGTGTAATGTCTGTACCAACCATTGTACTCTTCAAGGATGGCGAAGAAATTGCCCGTAAGAGTGGTGCAGAGAAAAAAGCGGTACTTGAGGAGTGGATTACCCAGTCCCTTGACAAATAAAAATAAAGAAAAGTGAGAGGAAGGAAATTATGCAGATTACAGTAGCAGGCGAAAAGAAAGAAGTAAAAGACGGATTAACACTTCCGGAATTAATTGAGCAGGAAAATGTAGAGACACCGGAATATGTAACCGTATCCATTAACGATGAATTTATAGAAACAGAAGCAAAGGCAACAACCGTTCTTAAGGATGGTGATAATGTAGAATTCCTTTACTTCATGGGAGGTGGAAGCTATGGCATTAACGGATGAGCAGATTGAACGTTATTCCAGACATATCATTTTAAAAGAAGTTGGCGCTAAGGGTCAGAAAAAACTTTTAAATGCAAAAGTTTTAATCATCGGAGCAGGCGGACTTGGAGCACCGGCAGCAATGTATCTTGGAGCAGCAGGTGTAGGTACCATCGGAATTGCAGATGCAGATGAAGTAGATTTAAGTAACCTTCAGAGACAGATTATTCATCAGACAGCAGATGTTGGCAAAGCAAAAGTGCAGTCTGCAAAAGAGACCATTCATGCAATGAACCCGGATGTAGAAGTCCGTACATATCGTGAATTCATTACCAGTGAAAATATCATGGACATCATTGCAGATTATGATTTTATCATTGACGGAACCGATAACTTCCCGGCAAAATTCTTAATTAACGATGCCTGTGTTATGGCAAAGAAACCATTTTCCCATGCAGGAATCATCCGTTTCAAAGGTCAGTTAATGACCTATGTTCCGGGAGAGGGACCATGTTACCGTTGTGTATTTAAGAATCCACCACCAAAGGATGCCGTACCGACCTGTAAGCAGGCTGGTGTTATCGGCGCAATGGGTGGTGTCATCGGAAGCCTTCAGGCAATGGAAGCAATCAAATACATCCTTGGAGTAGGAGATCTGCTGACCGGTCAGTTATTGACCTATGATGCAATTAAGCAGGAATTCCACAAGATTAAGCTTCCTTGGAATGGCAAGGGATGTGCCGTTTGTGGAGAACATCCGACCATAACAGAGCTGATTGATTATGAACAGGCAGAATGTACAGATAAATAAATGTATCAGTAAATAAATGTTATCAGATACATAACCCATGAAACATAGAAAGAGGATAGCATGATTTCATTAAAAAAAGCAGATTATGAAAAAATACTGGCACATGCTAAAAGCTGTGTACCAGAAGAGGCTTGCGGACTGATTGCAGGAACCAAAGATGGAGAGGATAAGGTGGTAGAAAAGGTATATCTGTTGACCAATATCGACCATTCCAATGAGCATTTCACACTGGATCCGAAAGAGCAGTTAGCAGCCGTAAAGGATATGCGTGCCAATGGTCTCATGCCTTTAGGCAACTGGCACTCCCATCCGGAATCTCCTTCAAGACCATCCGAAGAAGATAAGCGTCTTGCATATGACAGTAAAGCAAGCTATATGATTCTCTCTCTGATGGAACCGGAACAGCCGGTACTCAATTCATTTCATATTGAAGGCGACGAATCAACGAAGGAAGATCTGGTAATATGTTAGATGTAGTTATCATTGGAAGTGGACCGGCAGGTTTAAGTGCGGCAATCTATGCTAAGCGGGCAAACCTCGATGCGGTTGTACTGGAAAAAGAATATCTTGGAACCGGACAGATTGCATACAGCAGCCGGGTAGATAATTACCCGGGACTGCCGGGCAAAGATGGTTATTCTTTAGGAGAGGCATTCTTAGAGCATGCCGAAGGACTTGGAGTAACCATTGAAGAGGCAGAGGTTACAGCCATTACCAAAAAAGAGCAAAGCTTTGTCATTTCCTGTGAAGATGGAAAGAACATAGAAGCGAAGACCGTAGTCTATGCGGCAGGCTGTCAGAACCGCAGATTAGGGGTGCCGGGAGAAGAAAAGCTGCTGGCAAAAGGAGTTTCTTTTTGTGCAGTCTGTGACGGTGCCTTTTATAAGGGAAAGAAAGCCGCAGTCATCGGTGGTGGAGATACCGCATTGGATGATGCATTGTATTTATCCGATATCTGCGAACAGGTATATCTCATTCACCGGAGGGCAGAATTCCGTGGAGCAGAGAAGAGAAAAAAGAAATTAGAAGAGCTTTCCAATGTAATGATACTTACCAATACGAGAGTACAGAAAATCACCGGGGAAGATAAAGTAGATGGTATTATTTTAGATAACGGTGGGACAATAGCTGTAGATGGTGTTTTTGAAGCGGTTGGAATGATTCCAAATACGGAATTATTAAAGAGCCTTGACGTTCTCGATGAGAAAGGCTATGTGATTGCAGGAGAAGACTGCAGCAGCAGTCTTGCGGGACTGTTCGTGGCAGGAGATGTGCGGACGAAAAGCCTGCGTCAGGTAGTCACAGCAGTTGCAGATGGTGCAGTGGCAATTCAGTCTGCAACCGGATATATCAAAGGAATGGAATAGAAAGAAGGAAACGTGTGTGAAAGGAATAGTGGACAGTGCTTCGGAACTGATTGGAAAGACGCCGATGCTCTATCTTCATAATTATATGAAAGAGGCAGGTGTAGAGGATGCGGCAATCATTGCCAAGCTGGAATATTTTAATCCGGCAGGTTCGGTAAAAGACCGAGTGGCTCTTGCCATGATTGAAGATGCAGAGAGAAAGGGAAAATTAAAGCCGGGAGCTACGATTATCGAGCCAACTTCCGGTAATACGGGAATCGGACTTGCTTCTGTGGCGGCTGCAAAAGGGTATCATGCAATTTTAACATTGCCGGAAACCATGACGGTAGAGCGTCGGAATCTTCTGCAGGCGTATGGAGCACAGATTGTACTGACCTCCGGGTATAAGGGAATGAAGGGTGCAATCGAAAAAGCAGAAGAACTTCATAAAGAGATTCCAGGTTCAATTATTTTAGGACAGTTTGAAAATCCGGCAAATCCAAAAGCCCATGAAGAAACCACAGGACCGGAAATCTGGGAACAGACAGAAGGCAGCGTTGATATTTTTGTGGCAGGAGTCGGAACCGGTGGAACCATAACCGGAGTTGGAAAATATCTGAAAAAGCAGAAGAAGTCCGTACACATTGTTGCAGTAGAACCTGCAACCAGTCCGGTTCTTTCCCAGGGAAAAGTCGGACCTCATAAAATTCAGGGAATCGGTGCCGGATTTATTCCGGACACACTGGATACTTCTGTTTATGATGAGATTATTCCAATCAAAAATGATGATGCCTTTGAAGAAGGAAGAGCATTTGCCCGCAGCGAGGGAATTCTTGTGGGAATCAGTGCAGGAGCTGCATTAAAGGCAGCTGTTGAGCTGGCAAAAAGAAAAGAAAATAAAGGAAAGAACATTGTGGTATTGCTTCCGGATTCCGGAGATCGTTATTTATCTACTCCTTTGTTTGCAAAATAAAATCAGTGGAAAAGCATCAGGCATTCCGCTATAATATGGTAAAAGAGTCAAAAAGACTTTTGCGAAAGGAAAAGAAGTATGTTCTATTTTCTTGTGTCGGTAAATATTATAGCGCTTATCCTGATGCTTTTTATGTTGGCAATCTGCCTTCGTAAAAAGCTCTCCAAAGCACAGCTTGCATTTATTATTTATGATATTTTTTCCATGCTGTTTGTGGTGGGAGTTCATCTGGAACTGGTGCATTCGGATACCGTTGGTGAGGCACTTGCCGGGCTGTGTATCCAGTATGTGGGACAGGCAGGATTTCTGATGGCATTTTTATGGTTTGCATCCGAATTTGGCAGATTAAAAATTCCAAAGTTCGTTTATTTTATTCAGGCAGTAATTAATACAATTGTTTTGACAGGAGTATTTACGGCAGAATATCATCCATATTTTTATAAAACAATGCGGATATTGAAAGATGGCATATATCACCGGATTGAAGTTATACCCGGATTCATCTGGAAACTACATTATATACATCTGGGAACGGTAATACTTGCGGTACTTATTTTGTGTATCATGCGTTACGGGGAGAGTTCACCAATTCATAAAAAGCGGATTATTTATATGATAGCAGGTGTGGGAACTTTTGCACTGGAATTAATCTTAAAGGGCCTGGGTGTATTTGGCAGTTATAATCCGGTAGTCATTGCCATGACAATTATGATGTTCTGCATGATGATGGCAATGATTCGTTATGGATATTTTGGTTCTCTGCAGGCTGCGGTGGATAATGCATTTAATCATGGAAAAGAAGGCCTGATTATCCTGGATGCAGAAAATAAAATTATCTCCGTCAATCAGCGTATGAAGGAACTTTTCCCGGAAATAAAGGTAGGAAGTGCCGCAAGCAGGCAAAAAGAAATCCTGCAGGCACTGACAAACCGGGAAAGGCTGTTGCATAAAAATGACCGCATCTATGAACTTCGTATGGAAGATATTGTGGAAAATGGTGAAAAAGATGGCTGCATGCTCTGGTTTATCGATCAGACAGAAAACTTGGAAATGATGCAGAGACTTCGTAGTGCGGATGAAGCCAAGACCAGATTTTTAATGAAAGTGAGCCATGAGCTGCGGACTCCGATGCATACGATACTTGGTATGAATGAAGTGATTGCGGAAGAGACATCAGAAGAGAAAATCCGTAGATATACCAGAGAAATTGCATCTGCCGGTGACAGTATGATTGCACTGATAGAAGAAGTGTTAGATGCTTCCCGGTTAGAAAGTGGTACGCTTCAGATAAAGAAGGATGCATTTGCTTTAGAAGAGGTTATCCATGACGCAGCGGCCCAGATGAGACCACAGGCAGAGAAGAAATCTTTAAACTTCCGGCTGCGGATGGAAGAACCATTATTAAAACCGGGAAAACATTTCTATGGAGACAAGGCACATATCCGTCAGATTATCATAAATCTACTGGAAAATGCGGTGAAATACACAGATGAAGGCTTTGTGGAGCTGGGTGTAGAAAAAGCAGCAGAAAATGGAGATACCTTTTTGAAGATAGCTGTGGCAGACAGTGGAATTGGAATAGGAAAAGAAGAGCAGGATAAAATCTTTGAAAGCTTTGAACGGGGCAATACTGCCAGGAACAGCAGAAAAGACGGAATCGGTCTCGGACTGGATATTGCCAAACAGCTGGCAGAGGCTATGGGTGGAAGCCTCTGCCTGATTAGTGAAGTGATGAAGGGAAGTACCTTTACGGTTCGGATTCCATGGGTAGAAGTATCGGAAAAACATCATTTTACAAAGCAGAGTGAGAAAAGTATGAATGCGGATTACAGCAGCTTTACCATTCTTGCGGTAGATGATAATGAGCAGAATCTGATGGTATTAGAACATCTTTTACATAAGACAAAGGTTAAAATGGAAACCGTGATGGATGGAAATACTGCCGTTCAAAAATGTGAAGAGAAAACATATGATTTACTTCTTTTAGACCATATGATGCCAAAGCCGGATGGCATAGAGACGCTGCACCTCATCCGTTCAGATGAGAAAGGACGAAATCATTATACGCAGGCAGTGGCATTTACCGCTAATGCAACAGCTGGTGCAAAAGAACTGTACAAAAACGAAGGATTTGCAGAGTATATTACCAAGCCGGTAAAACCGGCTACACTGGAGATTATGCTGCAGAAATATCTTAGGGATTATCAGCCGGAAGAAAATATGGTTTTCCAGGGAAACATGGATGATACAAAGATAACAAAGCTAAGAGGCTTATTACATTATCTTGAGAAGAATGGAATTGCAGCAGAAGAAGGCTTATCCTATGCGGATGGAGATGAACAGTTCTATAAAGAATTGTTAGGCATCTTTGCAAAAGAAAAAGAGAAGAAGCAGCATCATTTAGAGAAAGCGTTCCAAACTCTTAAGATAAATCATGTAGTAACAATGAAAGAAACTGCAGAAACTATCATAGATTCAGAAGCAGCAACAGATACAGAAATGATGAACGAATTATGGAAAACATTTGTGACCCAGTCCCATGGACTAAAGGGTGAGGCCTGGGGCATCGGAGCCAGAACGCTTGGAGATTTCTTTTACCAGCTGGAGTGTGCCGGAAAAGAAAAAAACATCGAAAAGATAGAGCATTTTTATCCGAAAGCCATGGAAGAGTGGCAGCAGGTAGTAGATGCTATTCAAAGAGTATTATAAAAAGATAACCGGAAGCCGGATAAAAGAAGCTGGTCTTTTCACTGGCTGCCTGTAATGGTGGTAAGACTATAGTGTGTTTGTAGAGACAGACCTCAACAAAGCAAGTGCTATTGAAAAGAACAAGAGGGAATCCAAAGAACAACTTGAAAAGGGCAATTTTTCTGTCCGGAATCTTGCAGAGGTATCTGTGGATGAATAAAGTTTTCACCGATAATAGACGGAAACCATGAACTTTAAATTTTGATGGTTTCAAAATAATAAGACTTATGATATAATAATAGGCTGTATTAAGCTCCTTTTGCCAACATGGCAGAAAAGAGTTTGATACAGCTTAAAAATTTGCATGATAAATTATGTAGTAAAATAACATAGAAAGGCGAAAAACCTGATAACTTAAGGATTTTCGAACAGGTAAAAGATAAAATGAAACTTGGAATCGTAGGTTTACCAAACGTAGGAAAAAGTACATTATTTAATTCACTGACCAAAGCAGGCGCAGAATCAGCCAATTATCCGTTTTGTACCATTGACCCGAATGTGGGAATCGTAACTGTACCGGATAACCGTCTGAAGGTGTTAGGCGAGATGTATCATTCCAAGAAAGTAACACCGGCAGTCATTGAATTTGTAGATATTGCAGGACTTGTAAAAGGAGCCAGCAAAGGAGAGGGACTTGGAAACCAGTTCCTTGCCAATATTCGTGAAGTAGATGCCATCGTTCATGTTGTACGTTGTTTTGAAGATACCAACGTAGTCCATGTAGACGGAAGCATTGACCCGGTTCGTGATATTGAGACCATTAATTTAGAGCTTATCTTTTCTGATATTGAAATCTTGGAAAGAAGAATTGCAAAAGTTACCAAGCAGGCAAGAATGGACAAGACACTTGCAAAAGAAGAGGCACTTTTGAAATCCTTAAAGGCACATCTGGAAGAAGGAAAGATGGCAAAGACTTATCCGTTGAGTGATGATGAGGACGAGCAGGCATGGTTTGCATCTTATAATTTATTAACTGCAAAACCGGTTATCTATGCAGCAAATGTAAGTGAGGATGACCTTGCAGATGATGGCGCAAACAATCCACATGTTGCAAGAGTAAGAGAACAGGCAGCCGCAGAAAACAGTGAAGTATTTGTTATCTGCGCACAGATTGAACAGGAAATTGCAGAATTAGATGATGATGAAAAAGCAATGTTCTTAGAGGACCTTGGATTAAAAGAATCCGGACTTGAGAAACTGATTGCAGCAAGCTATAAATTGTTAGGACTTATCAGCTACCTTACATCAGGAGAAGATGAGACAAGAGCATGGACTATTACCAAAGGAACCAAGGCACCGCAGGCGGCAGGAAAGATTCATACCGACTTCGAGCGTGGATTTATACGTGCAGAGGTGGTATCCTATGACCATCTGATTGAGTGTGGAAGCATGACAGCAGCAAAAGAAAAGGGACTGGTAAGACTGGAAGGAAAAGATTACGTTGTTCAGGATGGCGATATTATTTTATTCCGTTTCAACGTATAAGGAACCTTTTGAAAAATCCGGCATAGTATAAATAGAAGAAAAGGCACAGTGGGGCAGGCACATGATACGCTATTGTGAATTGTGTGAAAAGCAGGTGATTAATATTGCAGACTGTTGCTGCCTGGGAAATGTGGTGGATTTGGAACTGGATGAGTGCAATGGAAGAATCTGTGCACTGGTTGTAGCTGCACCGGGAAAATTCTTCTGCATTTTTTGTCCGGCATGCGAATATATTATTCCATGGAAACGTGTTGTGCGGATTGGACCGGATATTATTCTGGTAGATGTCTGTGTAGAAGATGTGAAAAGTTAGTTGACATAAGAATCCGAGAAAGTTATACTAAAAATAGTACGACCAATATTTGTAAAAGCTGATATCAGCAGTTCTTTATGAACGTTTGGTGATGGAAAAACGGTATTATTTACGCAAAATTCACAAAGCGTGTTTTGCGTAGCTTTTAGAATAGGAGAAAAAAGATGAAGTGCCCATTTTGCAGCAGTGAAAATACCAGAGTAATTGATTCGAGACCGGCAGATGACAATAACTCCATTCGCCGGAGAAGATTATGTGACGATTGTGGAAAACGTTTCACAACTTATGAAAAAGTTGAGACAATTCCATTGATTGTAATAAAAAAGGATAACTGCAGAGAGCAGTATGACCGTTCCAAGATTGAAGCAGGTGTACTTCGTGCCTGCCATAAGAGACCGGTATCCGTGGAGCAGATAACCAGACTGGTTGATGAAGTGGAGACAGAGATTTTTAATCGGGAAGAAAAGGAAATCCCAAGTACTGTAATTGGTGAGATTCTGATGGATAAGATTAAAGATTTAGATGCAGTGGCGTATGTTCGTTTTGCATCTGTATATCGTGAATTTAAGGATGTAAATACCTTTATGGATGAAATTAAAAAATTGTTGGAAAAGCAGCAAAAGAATTAAAAAAGGCTTGCGTCCTTCTAACCTGTGTGTTACAATGTACTTGGTTCGTTCCTCAGGTTAGGAGGAATTTATGTTTAGTCAATCGTTTGGCGCGGATGTCTATGGTACAAAAGCCAGAGTAATCCGCATTGAGGCAGATG
>ENA-OYAN01000022-OYAN01000022.1-human-gut-metagenome-genome-assembly--contig:-NODE-22-length-16444-cov-4.883458_pt1 | contig 16444 bp, 17 predicted proteins | sample MGYA00244519_ERZ652823 | MGnify/ENA primary metagenome ERZ652823 (study PRJEB26926, sample SAMN06164814) | human gut metagenome | biome: ENVO:00009003; feature: ENVO:2100002; material: ENVO:00002003... | reverse complement strand
ACCCGGCCACAGTCGAAATGCTGAAAGCCAGCTTTGCCTGGCACAGCCCCCGCGCCGCGCTGGAAAAAGTACCCGCCAAGGTCAGCGTCAGCGCTGTGGCCCATGCGGCCCGCCCGGTGGCATTGGAACGCCCGGCCTTTTTGCAGAAAACCGGCATGACCGGGGCCGAGCGCGGCACCGCCATCCACGCCTTTATGCAGAGCGTACCCTTTGACGGCCCTGTGCCCGACCTGGACGCCGAGGTCAAACGCCAGACGGATTTGCAGCTGTTGGATGCCGCGCTGGCAGACAAGCTCGACCTGGACGCCGTGCGGCCCTTCTTTGAGAGTGCAGTCTGGCGGCGCATCCGCCATGCGAAACAAATTTTGCGGGAGGAACCGTTCATCACGGCTCTGCCCGCCGCCGAAGTCACCCCCGCCGCACAACAGGGGAGTGCCGCCGAAGCGGAAGTGCTCGTGCAGGGCATCGCCGATTTGGTACTGGTGTTTGATGAGCACGCGGAAATTCTCGACTACAAGACCGACCGCAGCCGCGACGCGCAGTATTATATCGACGAGTACGCCGCCCAGCTGCGGCTCTACCGCCGTGCGTTTGCCCAGCGGCTGAGCGTCCCCGTGACGAAGCTGACGATTTACAGCTTTGCCATCGGCGACGAGATCGACGTGCCGCTTGGCTAAAGGAGAAACGGCATCCTCCCGGGAGGTGTTCTTTCTTTTGCCAACAAAAGAAAGAACCAAAGAAAACTGCCGCTGTTGCGACGCAGCGGACCCGCGCCTCGGGGGCTGCACGCCCCCGAGACCCCCAATAAGGAAGTTGAAAGCCCCGCTGGCTACGCAAACGCAGTATTACTGTTCGCGCTTAACGCCAGCGGGGCTTTCGCCACTTTTGAGTCGGGTGTTCCCCCAACCCCCCGCAGGGGGAAGGGGTGGCCCCCTTGTTAAAGGGGGCTTTCCGCGTTAGCGGACTGGGGGATTCCGACGGGCTTTGCCGCAGCTGCCGTGGACGGGGAGGGCTGCCGCCCTCCCTTGCCCTTTCGTTTTGCCCGTTTGCCGTTTATTACGTATGCTCGCCTATCCACCGCTTCATCTCATCCGCAATCTCCCCAAACGCCTTGGCGGTATCAGGATTCTCCGTCTTAAAATCCAGCAGCTGCCACAGCCAGCCCTGCTCATCCACGATGCGCAGGCTCTCGGGATAGCACAGCTCAAATACCAGCGACGCATGGCCCACCGCATTGTCGGCGGGCCATTTTTTCAGGCTGTGCAAAATGCAGTGGTGCTCGTAAAATGCGTCCAGCACAGCGGGCGTTACTGGGCTTTGGCGCAGGGCCTCGGTGCTGACGTTGTAGATTTCCTCCATCGGCGTTTCAACGTTGACGCGCAGAATATCGATTTTATCGGCATCCCGCAAAATCTGGCAGAACATCCGCGTGCGGTCGTCCAACTTTTCCGGCAGGCGGAAGGCACTGTGCCACGCCACCGCCGTGCGCAGCAAGGCGTCCTCGGCGGCATCGTCTATATAGTCGCGGATGTGCCCCTCGTCAAACAGCACGCTTGCACTCAATGTAGCGTGGTTGATGGACTGGGCGTCGATGAAGGTGTTGTACCGCCGCAGCTGCTCAAAGCGGCCGACATCGTGCAGCATACCGGAAAGCCAGGCCAGATCCGCATCCTCCGGCGGCAGGGTCAGGCTTTTGGCAATGCAGTCACACAGCGCGGCCACGCGGTAGGTGTGGTCGATTTTTAGCTTGACCTTCGGGTCGGCAGCGTTGTAGTGCGCGGCGTAGTCGGCAAAGGCTTTCTGTGCGCGGGCATGGTCGATTTTCATAATGATCACTTCCTTGCCTCTATTGTAGCATATTTGCACCGGGGCGAAAACTGCATTGTTTATAAAATTTCATCAACAGCAGACTACATTTTTGTACAAAATCCTTGACAATGTCCGCGAAAACGGCTATTCTTAAAGTAGAAATTTGCGAGGAAGGCGGTGCATACGATGAACGCCAAAGGAGACGCCAACCGCAGTGTACGCATGACCAAACAGCGGCTCTACCAGGCGCTTATTACGCTGTTGCAGCAGAAAAGTCTGCGGGAGATCACGGTCCGGGAACTTACTGAGCTGGCCGGGATCAGCCGCGGGACGTTCTATTTCCACTATGCCGATATCTATGCCCTGATGGATCAGATGGAGGCTGCCCAGCTGGCGCGGCTCAATGATCTGATGGACAGTCTGCTGCCCGGCATCTCGCAGGAGGAGGTTCCCCCTGCCCTGGTGGCGCTGTTCACCTACATGACCGAGAACCCCGACCTCTGCACAGCGCTTTACGGCAAAAGCTGGGAGTCGGAGTTTACCCGCAACGCCAAAAAGCTGATTGCCGAGCGCTGCTTGGGCGAGTTCGCGCCGGGCGGCGGCACCGAGGAGCAGAAATATACGCTGGTCTTTGCAGTGAACGGCTGCTTTGGTACCATCGTTGCCTGGCAGGAGGCTGGGTTTGACCTGCCGCCGGCAGAGATCGCCCGCATTACCTGGCAGGCCATACGCGCTGTAAAAGAGCGGATTTGACCCGGGCAATTTCCGCTTGCAAGCCTTGCCTTTTTGGGCGCGGCGGGATATAATAAACTTACAACGAACCCCTTGTGGGGCTTTAAGAAGGAGAGATTACCATGGGATTTTTTGATTTTCTGAAAAAGGCTTCTGCACCGGCTACCCCTGCGGAGCCGACGTTCCCCCTGACCCTGGCGGCTGACGCCAAGGGCACCGTTGTAGCGATGGAGAACATCCCCGACGAAGTGTTTGCACAGGGCATCCTGGGCAAGTGCTGCGGCATCGAACCCACCGAGGGCAAGGTCTTTGCCCCGGTCGACGGCGAAATCACCCAAGCCCCGGACAGCGGCCATGCGCTGGGCATTATGGGTGTAGGCGGCGTCGAGGTGCTGATCCATGTCGGCGTTGACACCGTCGAGATGAAGGGCGACGGCTTCAGTCCGAAGGTCAAGGAAGGCGACAAGGTCAAGAAGGGTGACCTGCTGCTGGAAATGGACCTGGACAAGATCGCAGCCGCCGGCCACCCCGCCGTGGTCATCACGGTCGTGACCAACACCGACGACTTCAAGGACGTTGAGGTCGTTGCCTCCGGCAATGTCGAGCCGGGCGCTGATCTCATCAAAGTCAGCAAGTAAGTTTAGATAGCAAAAGAGGACGCTCGTGAGGGCGTCCTCTTTTTGCGTCAGGCTTTCGCCACCTCATCCTTGCTGAAGGAGTGGAAGGATGGCGCTTGACAAACGCCCGCCGTCGTGTATAATGGAAACTGGACATAAAAACAGGGGCGCTGAGGGGCATCCTCGGCTGAGATCGAAACAAACCGCAGTTTCGGGTCGCCTTGAACCTGATCCGGGTAATGCCGGCGTAGGAAGTTTGACCCACCAGTCATAACGCTTTTGCGCCTGCAATGTATGTTGTGGGCGCTTTCTTGTTTTTATGTTACATTTTTTTGAGGAGTGGAATCCATGTCCAAAACCTATTCCAAGACCCGCACTCTCGTTGAGTGCGCCCTGATGATCGCCCTGGGCACTGTGTTGGCGAACATCAAAATTTTCGAGATGCCCAACGGCGGCTCCATTACGCTGCTGAGTATGCTGCCCTTTATCCTGATTTCCTTCCGCCACGGCGTGAAATGGGGCCTGTTCACCGGCTTCGTCAACAGCCTTTTGCAGATGCTGCTGGGCTTCTACGCACCCCCGGCCCCCGGTCTGCTGCCGCTGGTGGGTATGATCCTGTTGGACTATGTGCTGGCCTTTACCCTGCTGGGCCTGGCCTGCGCCATTGCCAAGCCGTTTAAGAACCGCCTGGCTGGTGTGGCTGTCGGCACGGCGGTGGTGTGCGGCATCCGCTTCCTGTGCAGCTTCCTGTCCGGCGTGCTGATTTGGGGCAACCTGAGCGACGGCTTGCCCGCCTGGACGTACAGCCTGACCTACAACGGCAGCTATATGCTGCCCGAGACCATCCTGACCACGGTTGCTGCGGTGCTGATCTACAAGGCAGCCCCCCAGCTGTTCGCAGAGCAGGAAAAGTAAGATACGATAAAAAATTCCCGGCACGCAAAATCCTGCGTACCGGGATTTTTTATACCTGTTTACGGTATCAATAACTTATGATGTCCTTCACGACGCCGGACATGGAGAAGAGCTTGGCGGAAATGTGGTCAAGGTAGACAATGCCGAGCTTGTGGCCGGTCTCCTCGTTGTAGAGGTCGGCCAGCTGGGGCATGGTCTGGAAGGCCGCGGCCTGCGCCTCGGGGCTGTTGTCAAAGTTTGCGGTGCCCTGAATGCGCATCCACTCACCGCGGTCATTGGCGGCGCAGATTTCCAGGTTCGTGTTGTCCAGCAGCTGCTTGTAGGCGGCCTTGTGCTTGCCCAGGCCGATGCACAGGTGGTCGTTGTACCACATGGCAAAGCCGATGGGCCGTACGCGGGGCAGATACCCCTCGACGGTGGCAAGGTAGAATGTAGGATTCTCTTTCAGGAATTCCATGATCTCTTCATTCGGTTTCATGCTGATCCCTCCCGCAGTTTTACAGTGCAGCCAGCGCGTTTTTGATGCGCGCAGCGGCTTCCTTAGTGCGCTCGGCATCGCCGAACGCCGTTAAACGGAAATAGCCCTTGCCGCAGGGGCCGAAGCCCTCGCCGGGGGTGCCCACCACGTGGGCGTTTTCCAGCAGCCAGTCAAAGAACTCCCAGCTGCCCATGTTGTTGGGGCAGCGCAGCCAGATGTAGGGGCTGTTCTTGCCGCCGCAGTACCAGATGCCTGCCTCGTCCAGCGCAGCCGCAATGACGGCGGCGTTGGCGCGGTAGTAGTCGAGGTTCTGCTGGATCTCCTTCATGCCTTCCTCGGTAAAGACGGCCTCGGCACCACGCTGTACGACGTAGGCAACGCCGTTGAACTTGGTGGTCTGGCGGCGCAGCCACATCTTGTTCAGCTTGCCGTCGGCCAGCGCCTTGGGCACGACCGTGTAGCCGCAGCGCGTGCCGGTGAAGCCAGCAATCTTGGAGAAGCTGCATACCTCGATGGCGACTTCCTTCGCGCCTTCGACCTCGTAGATGCTGCGGGCGAGGCCCTGTTCGGAAACAAAGCACTCGTAGGCGGCATCAAATAGGATGACCGCGTCGTTAGTCTTGGCCCAGGCGACCCAGGCTTTCAGCTGTTCGACGGAGTAGGTCGCGCCGGTGGGGTTGTTGGGGCTGCAAATGTAGACGATATCCGCATGGGGCGCTTCGTCGGGCATCGGCAGGAAGTTGTTCTCCGCTGTGGCGGGCAGGTACAAAATCTTGCGGCCGGCCATGACGTTGTCGTCCACGTAGACCGGGTAGACCGGGTCGGGAACGAGAATCGTGTTGTCTTGGCTGAACAGATCCAGCAGGTTGCCCAGATCGCTTTTGGCACCGTCAGAAATGAAGATCTCCGCCATATCCAGTGCAACGCCGTGACCGGTGTAATAGTTTTGGATGGCGCTGCGCAGGAACTCATAGCCCTGCTCGCTGGGGATATAGCCGTGGAAGGTGCCCTTGTGGCCCTGCTCCTCGACGGCTTTGTGCATGGCCTCGGTCACGGATGCCGCCAGCGGTAGGGTGACGTCGCCGATGCCCAAACGGATGATGTCGGCGTCCGGGTTTGCCTTCTGGTAGTCGGCCACCTTGTGGGCGATGGTGCTGAAGAGATAGCTCTCGTTCAGTTCTGCGTAATGCGGATTCAGCTGCATGATAGTCTCCCTCTTATTTATACCTTTATATAGTTTAACTTTACCACAATTCGGGCGAGTGTGCAATAGGGTTTTTACGCGGTGCGGTAGGGGCCGGGCATGCCCGGACCTTGCGTGTGGGGCAGACGAGCGTCTATGGAAAGGCGGCGGGCCGCACATGTGCGGCCCCTACATGGAGTCCTGTCGGTTTAACTGTTCTCGTTGTCGTACAGCGTTTTGCACTTCTCGTCAATTTCCTTCGCGGGCAGGGCTACCGCCATGGCAATCGCGGCGTTGCGGCATTCATCTGGGGTAAAGCCCATGTCCGCCAAGGGGAAATGCTGTAAAATTGTCTCGACCAGGTCGTCGTAATACCGGGCGTAGAGCACGCCGCGGTCAGTGATATAGATTTTGCCGTACCGCCGCCGCACAATGACCCCCTGCTTCATCAGGCTGGTCAGGATGCTGGTAACACTGGGCTTGGTCACGCCCATGGCCTGCGCCAGTGCCAAAGGCGAGACGTCGGTGTTCTGCTTGGCCAACCGGTGGATGGCCAGCAGATACCGCAGGTTGGAATCGGTCAGGGTCATGGCATTTCGCTCCTTTAACCGTCAAAAAGGGACGCAGGCCACGAACGGACCCGCGCCCCTTTTCAGGCACTATTATGTTTAGTTGCTGTGGCAGGCACGGCCGCAGGTTTTGCAGTTCCCTGTGCATCCGCCGTGACCGCCGCATCCGCCGCCCCCGCAGGAGCCATCGCAGCAGCCAAGGCCGCCGGTCTTGTGTTCATGATACAGAAGCCAGCCGGTACCGCCGAAGACGATGATCGAGACGATGATCGTGGACAGGTTAAAGTTGGTGGCCAGAAATTCCATCATAAGAAATCGCTCCTTTCCGGAAGCATTATACACTCAAAATTATTTGGAAGCAACAGCTTTCTTGGAGTTGAACTGAACCTCGTTGACGCCCTCGTACTTGTTGGGGCGGAACAGCAGGTAGATCGTCATGGCAATGATGGCGACTGCCACGATGGTGAAGAAGTTGAAGCTGACCTCACCGGTGATCAGACCGCCGATCTGGTAGACGACCAGAGAAGCGCAGTAGGCAAACAGGCACATATAGCCGATGGCGATGGCAGTCCACTTGCCGTTGTTCATCTCGCGCTTGATGGCGCCCATAGCGGCGAAGCAGGGAGCGCACAGCAGGTTGAAGATCATGAAGCTGTAAGCGGAGAGGGCGGTGAAGCTGGCAGCAACCTCGGGCCAGATCTCGTCGCCGTTGTCAGACAGCTCGTCAGCATAGTGATACAGAACACCGAAGGTACCGACAACATTCTCCTTGGCAATCAGGCCGGAGATGGACGCGACAGTTGCACGCCAGTTGCCGAAGCCCTGCGGGATGAAGATCCAGGAAATTGCGCTTGCAACGATAGCCAGGATGGAGTTGTCCTGATCCTCGACCATCGTGAACGCGCCGTTCTCGAAGCCGAAGCCCTGCAGGAACCACAGGATGATGGTGGCAGCCAGAATGACGGTGCCGGCACGCTTGATGAAGGACCAGCCGCGCTCCCAAGTAGCGCGCAGGACGTTGCCCCATGCGGGCACATGGTAAGCGGGCAGCTCCATAACGAACGGAGCGGGATCACCGGCGAACAACTTCGTCTTTTTCAGGATGATGCCGGAGATGATGATGGCTGCAAAGCCGATGAAGTAAGCAGAGGTGGCGACCCAGCTGCTGCCGCCGAACAGAGCACCTGCGATCAGGCCGATGATGGGCATCTTGGCACCGCAGGGAATGAAGCAGGTGGTCATGATCGTCATACGGCGGTCACGCTCGTTCTCGATGGTACGGGAAGCCATAACACCGGGAACGCCGCAGCCGGTACCGACCAGAATGGGGATGAAGCTCTTGCCGGACAGACCGAAGCGGCGGAAGATACGGTCCATGATGAAGGCGACACGGGCCATGTAGCCGACATCCTCGAGGATGGACAGCAGGAAGAACAGAACGAGCATCTGGGGAACGAAGCCCAGAACAGCGCCGACACCGGCGACGATGCCGTCCATGATCAGGCCGTACAGCCAGCCAGCCACGCCGATGGACTCCAGCAGGCCGCCCAGAGCGTTGGGGACGATCTCGCCGAACAGAACATCGTTGGTCCAGTCGGTGGCAAAGGTGCCGATGCCGATGCCGCCGTCCGCAACGGAGGTGCCCATCGCGATGGCGTACATCAGCCACATGATGGCTGCGAAAATCGGCAGCGCCAGAATACGGTTCGTGACGATCTGGTCGATCTTATCGGAGGCGGTCAGGTTCTCGGTGCGGGGCTTCTTCTTGACGGCCTTGTCAACAACACCGTTGATGTAAGCGTAGCGCTGGTTGGTGATGATGCTCTCGGCGTCATCATCCATCTCCTTCTCGCAGTCAGCGATGTGTGCGTCGAGGTGATCCAGCAGCTCTTTATTCAGGTTCAGCTCGGCCTGCACCTTGTCGTCACGCTCAAACAGCTTGACGGCGTACCAACGCAGGAAGCGGTCATCGACCTTGCCCTGGATGGACTCCTCAATGTGGGCGATGGCGTGCTCAACACTGCCGGTAAAGACGTGAGGCAGCTCGCCGGCCTTGCCCTTCTTGGCGGCGGCGACGGCCATCTCAGCGGCCTTCTCGCTACCCTCGTTCTTCAGGGCGGAGATCTCGACGGCCTCGCAGCCCAGTTCCTTGGACAGCTTGTTCAGGTCGATCTTGTCGCCGTTCTTGCGGACCAGGTCGATCATGTTGACTGCCATGACAACGGGGATGCCCAGCTCGATCAGCTGGGTGGTCAGATAGAGGTTGCGCTCGATGTTGGTGCCATCGATGATATTCAGGATGGCGTCGGGCTTCTCGTTGACCAGGTAGCCGCGGGCGACGACCTCTTCCAGCGTGTAGGGAGACAGAGAGTAGATACCGGGCAGGTCCTGGATCACGACGTCGTCGTGGCCCTTCAGCTTGCCTTCCTTCTTCTCAACGGTAACGCCGGGCCAGTTGCCGACATACTGGTTAGAACCGGTCAGGCTGTTGAACAGGGTGGTTTTGCCGCAGTTCGGGTTGCCTGCCAGAGCAATTTTAATTGCCATTGATTATACCCCTTTCTGAAATTTACTCAACCTCGATCATTTCAGCATCAGCCTTGCGGACGCTGAGCTCGTAGTTACGGACGGTCAGTTCCATCGGGTCGCCCAGGGGGGCTACCTTGCGGACGTAGACCTTGGTGCCCTTGGTCAGGCCCATGTCCATGATGCGGCGCTTGACAGGGCCTTCGCCATGCAGCTTGGCAACGGTGACGGTCTCGCCGACCTGTGCATCTTTCAGAGTCTTCATACTTTGTTCCTCCTCTTAAGGTACAATAAATCAAACAGCCTATGGCTGAGATTCCCTTTTTATCAGCCGACAATAATACGCATGGCCAGGGTTTTATCCAGCGCAATGCGGGCTTCCTTGACCTGGATGATGAGGTTGCCACTGATCTCGTTGACAACGGTAACGGTCTCGCCCACAACAAAACCCAGCTCGGCCAGATGCTGGCGGACTTCGTCCTTGCCGGTGATCTTCTGGATGGTAACGGTATCGCCTGCTTTAGACATCGTCAAAGGCATTCCATACACTCCCCTTTTTTGCAAGTCTGCAACACATTAGCCTATGCTAACATATTGGATGAAAGCACGCGGTTAGAACGTTCTAACCGCTTATGTCGGTAGTTTACCACCACTAACTCCCGGTGTCAAGATGTGAGTTAGGCATGGCGAACACTTTTGGAAGATTGCACAGTTATCCATAACTAACCTTTGCAAAATTTGAATAAATCGTAAATGCTTGGCGGCGGGTGTTGCCGTGTACATCATTTATAGAGTCGTAGGGGCCGGGCATGCCCGACCCGCAGCGTTTACGGCGGCAGCCCCATTATCCAACGGATTTGCAGGGAAGGGTCTTGACCGCTTGACGACGCCCCCCTACAATACAAAACAGGGCAAGGTCCCCCCTGCCCTGTGCGTATTTATTGCGCCTTCTTCTGTTTCCTTGTCTCCACCAGATGCCGTACCGCCAGCACGGGATGGTGGAACAGCATCCGCGGGCCGCTCCAACGCATGACCTGGCGGATCTGCTCCCGCATTTCGGGCTTATAGCAATGGGTCTTGCAGACGCTGCAAAACGTCTTGGTCGCTATGTGCGGGCAGTGGTCCACCCGCGCATCGGCGTAGTCCCGCAGGGCCGCGCAGTCGGGGCAGAGCTGGCCTTTCGGCGTGCCGTGGTTGCCGCGGCAGTACAGCTCGATCATCAGGCCGACCGTTTCTTTCTCCTGCCGGCGCTTTTTCTCCGGAGTGTCGGGAACACCGCCCCCTACAACGTTTTTGTCGGCCATCAGCTCATTCTCCCATTCTCGACCGAATAGGTCGTGTCGGCAATGCGCATCGTCGATGCCCGGTGGGATACCAGCACGACGGTCTTGTTTGCGCGTTCCTCGGCCAGGCTGTGCAGGATGACCGCCTCGTTCAGGCTGTCGAGATTGCTTGTCGGTTCGTCCAGCAGAATGAACGGTGCGTCATGCAAAAATGCCCGTGCCACGCCAAGGCGCTGCCGCTCACCGCCCGAGAGGGTATCGCCCAGCTCACCGACGGGAGTGTCGTAGCCCTGGGGCAGTGTCATGATAAAGTCGTGGATGGACGCCTTTTTGCAGGCCTCCACGACCTGCTCATGGGTCGCGTCCCGGTTAGCGATTTTGACATTTTCCTCAATACTGTCATGGAACAGCACGGTATCCTGCTCGACAAAGCTCTCCGCTGCGCGCAGCGACGCCGTGTTGATCCCCTTGATGTTTTCGCCGGAAATCTCCACCCTGCCCAAATCGGTATCCCAGAACCGCATGAGCAGCTTGAGCAGCGTGGATTTGCCGCTGCCGCTGCGGCCGGTGATGCCCACGACCTGGTTCTGCGGGATGTGCAGCGTGACTTCCTTTAAGATTTCGCTGTCGCCGTAGCCGAAGGTCACGCGGCGGGCGTCGGCACCACTGAACACAATGTCCTTGCCGCCGACGACTTCTTTCACGGCGGGCTGCTCATCAAGGATGTCCAACACGCGGTTGCCAGCGGCAAAGGTGTTTTGCAGCCCGGTACCGAGGTTTGCCAGTGCGATGACCGGGCCAAAGCTGCTCATGAGTGCCACGGTGCAGACCAGCGCACCGTCAAAACCGATGGTCCCCGATGCGCACAAGGACCCCGTCAGCGCCAGCATACCGCCGTCCAGCAGCAGGATGATGGCCCCGGTCACGGCTTGTGCCGTGCCGCCAGCCTCTTTCAGGCGGCGCTCCTGCCCGGCCAGCGCGTCGGTGCGCTGGTTGATCTGCACTAAGCGGTGCGCACCGTCGTTGTATTGCAGGCTTTCCCGCACGCCGCGCAAGCTGTCCAGCACAAAACCGTTCAGAGCGCCGAACTCCGCGCGAAAATTCTCGCCCGACTTGCGCGAACACTTGGCGGCGGCCACCGGGACACCGATGCCGATAATGGCGTAGGCCAGGGCGGCGTAGAGTCCCAGCAGCGGCGCATAACTGCCCATAAAGCACGCCATAACGATGCTTACGATGACCGCAATGCAGATGGGCGAGATCGTGTGGGCGTAGAAAACTTCCAGCAGTTCAATGTCGGCGGTCAGCACGGCAATCAGGTCGCCCTTGTCGCGGCCTTCCAGCTTTGCGGGGGCCAGCTGGCGCAGCACGCCAAAGACCTTGTCGCGGATGAGGGCCAGCAGCTTGAAGGCAATAAAATGGTTGCAGCCCTGCTCGGCGTAGTGCAGCACGCCGCGGGCTACGGCCAAAATCGGCAGCAAAATACATACGGTGCCAAGGGCAATAGGCGCGGCGGCCAAAAGCGTGTCCAGCAGCGCATAGACGCCCAGAACCGGGATAAAGATAGCGCAAAGAAAGCCCGCCACACCAAGCAGAACGGCGCATACCATGACCGGGGCCAGCGGCTTGACCAGCCCCACAAGGCGGCACATGACGTTGAAATTGCCGCGCGTGCGTTTGTTTTCCATCACTGCGCCCCCTTTCCGTAGTTTTCCAGTGCCTGCTGGCGGTTCCACAGGTCGGCGTACAGCCCGCCCTGGGCCAGCAGTGCTTCGTGTGTGCCCTGCCCGGCCAAGTGCCCATGATCCAGCACGTAAATATTGTCCGCTTTCGTGACGTTGGCCAGGCGATGGGAAATCAAAATGACCGTCTTGCGCCCGGCCAGACGATGGATGCCCGCCATGATATCGTTCTCGCTCTCTACGTCGATATTGGACGTGGCTTCGTCAAAGATATAGATGGGGCTGTCATGCAGCAGGGCGCGGGCCAGCGCCAGACGCTGCCGCTGGCCGCCGGACAGGTTGCTGCCGCCCTCAGCCAGCTGGGTGTTCAGGCCATCCTCGCTGCGCAGGAAATCTGCGAGGTTGACCTGTTCCAACGCGCCCCACAGTGCGCCGTCGTCGGCGTCGGGTGCGGCCATCCGCAGGTTGTCTGCCACCGTACCCTTGAACAGGTGGCTGCTCAGGCTGACGAGGGTCACGTTTTTCAAAAGGTTTGCTTCGTTGACGGCGGAAAGCTCCTGCCCGCCGATGGTTACGCTGCCGGTGTAGCCAGCTGCGCGGCCGGTCAGTACAGCAGCAATCGTCGATTTGCCGCAGCCGCTCTCGCCCACCAGCGCCGTAAAGCTGCCCTGGGGAAAGTCGAGATTCAAGCCGTGCAGCGTCTCTTTTTCGGCGGTGTAGCCAAAGTGCAGGTCACGGCAGGCAATGGCGCAGTCCGTGCCGATCTCGGCGGTCCTGGCATCGCCTTCAGGCAGATCCAGCAGCTTAAAAATTTTATCGCTGGCGGCCATGCCATTCATGGCGACGTGGAAATACGACCCCAGCGCGCGCATGGGCAGGAAGAAATCCGCTGACAACAGCAAAATGCAGAGCGCGCCCTGCAAACCCACGCGGCCCGCGGCAAACTCTTTAGCCGCTACGGCAATGCCCAGCGCCGCGCCGCCGTAGGCGATGACGTCCATAACGATGATGGAGTTCAGCTGCATCGTCAGGACTTTCATCGTCACCTTGCGGAAATGCTCGGCCTCGCGGTTCATGGCCGCATGGCGGGCTTCGTCTGCCTGGTAGATTTTGAGTGTGGTCAACCCTTGAAGGTTTTCCAGAAAGCTGTCACCCAGCGCGGCGTACTGGCCCCAGTATTTGCCCAGCAGTTTTTTGGCAAATTTCTGCACAGCCACGATGGAAACCGGAATCAGCGGCACGCAGATCATCAAAATGACCGCTGCCCGCAGGCTGACCGGGGCCAGCGCGATAAACAGTGTGAGGGGCGCGAGCATGGCGTAGAAAAACTGCGGAAGGTACGCGCCGAAGTAGGTCTCGAGCTGTTCGACGCCCTCGCCCGCCAGCTGCAGGACCTCGGCGGTGGGCACGGCCTGGGTGTAGCTGCCGCCCAGGCGCAGCAGTTTTTCATAGATGGCGGCGCGCAGCGTCTTTTTCACGGTGCGGCTGGCGTTGTAGCTGGCCGAAGCCGCGCCCCGGGTGCAGAAGAACCGCACGACGAGCGCACCCAGCAGCACAAGCAGCGCGGCGGACAGACTGCCCTGGCCGTACACAAGCCCCGCCAAAAACGCAGACACGGCAAAGATCATGGCAATATTGGCCAACAGCGCCACCCATTGCAGCGCCACATTCCGCGCGATATACCGTTTGGAATCGCCCATCATGGCGATCAGGCGTTTGTTTATCATCATAGTTTGTGGTTCCTTTTAGTAGAGTTGTAGGAGACAGACATATCCGGCCCGCGCATCTGCCGCAACCCGAAACGCTGTGGGCCGCCGCAAGGTTGAGAACCGGGCAGGCCCGGCCCCTACGGACAGGACATACCCAATGTGTTTACTCTTTCTCCGTCGTGTGTAGGGGCAGATAACCGGCATCGCGGATGGCCTGACGGATGGCGTCTTCGTCGGCGTCGGCCTTGGTCCAGACCGTCACCTTCTGGGCGCTCAGGTCTGCCTCGGCCAGGGTGTCCGTCATGGCGTTCAGGGCGTTCTCCACATGGCGCTGGCAGTTCTGGCAGGTCATGCCGTCCACACCCATGACCAGACGGTGCAGGTAATGGCTTTTGTTGGTGTCGGCGGCCTTGACCTTCCTAGCGGGGGCGTCATGCTCACCGCAGCAGCCGCCGCCATGGTTTAGGTGATGTACATAGTTGTAGATGCCGTAGACAACAGCCACGACCAGGATCAGAACAATAATAACGTTTGCCATACGATAACCTCCAGGTTAGTGTTTTCTAATCGAACTTAGGATATACTAACTTTGCGAGATTGTCAAGTAGGAACTTTTTGGATGCTGCAAACAAAAGCTTCCCCCTTGGGGAAAGCTGCCCGCGAAGCGGGCTGATGAGGGGCGGCCTTGCCAGACCTCTCTTTGAAGGAAGATATTGCGGGTAAGCCGAGGGCCAGACATACCCGGCCCCTACATGGGCGGCGTTATTGCCTATGAACGGGTTGCTATGGCAAATGCGCCCCTCATCCGGCCTTCGGCCGCCTTCTCCTAGGGGAGAAGGCTTTACATAAAAAAGAAGAGGGGCATTGCTGCCCCTCCCAGGTATGATGGATATGGAGAATATCACGCGTTGGCAAGGGCGGTGCCCAGGGCTGCGCAGGCAGTCTCGGCGTCGCCGTCGGGGGCACCGTTGGCCATGACAGGCTCAACGACCATGCGGGCACCGGCAGCCTCGGCATCCTCGGCCCAGGTGCGGATCCACTCGCCGTCGCCCCAGCCGTAGGAGCCGAACAGGCCGACAGGCTTGCCGCTCAGGGAGCCGCGCAGATCCTGATACATCGGCTCAAACTCGCTCTCTTCCAGCTGCTCAGCGCCCATGGCGGGGCAGCCCAGCGCAAAGCCGGTGTAGTCGTCGGCGGAGGCAGCATTGAACTCAGATGCGGTGAACTTGTCAACAGCTGCGCCGGCAGCGGTTGCTGCATTAGCGACCAAATCAGCCATGGCCTCGGTGTTGCCGGTGCCGCTCCAATAGATAACTGCGATCTTGCTCATAGTAAACTACTCCTTTGTACATTCTTTATGGTGCATCGTCAGGCGGCCACAGTCAGCCGCCGGATCGGGGTGCCGTTGTAATAGCAGCGGGCGTAGATGCGCTCGCATTTTTTGTAGCGGTCAAACTCTGCCTGGGCGGCGCTGGGGTCGGTGTAGACCTTCCAGTAGCCGCAGGCCGTAAAGTTTTTGCCGCGATTCTCGATAAAACCGATGACATCCGCCAGCGGGTAGCCTAAGAAAACGCCGATCTCGTGCGGGAATTCCCCCTCGCAGCACAGCCGGTCGGCCAGCTGATTCAGCAGGGTGTCCGCAGTGCCGAGGGCGTACCCCTCCCCTGCCAGAAAGTCCAGCGTGCGGGGGTCTGCCAGCAGTCTTGCCACCCGCGCGGGGCGGTAAACATAGACCAGCACGGCCCCGGTACGCGGGCACTGCTTGAGCACCCGCACTGTGACGCCGCGGGGCGCGAGCGCTGCGTGCCAGGCGGCGGCCATGTCGGCGGCATCCTGCCCGGGCGCGGGCTGGTAGCGGAAGAGGCTGGCAGGTTTGAGCCCGGCCAGCGTGGGGGCACACAGGGTTGCCAAATCGCAGGCGAAGCTGCGCGGGCTGGGGGTAACGCGGGTACGTTCTGCCATGAGACGGCTCCTTATCCTCTGCAATAGTTAGCTTATACTAACCAAAGCCCCCATAAAACCGCACAGCACGGGGAGAGAACCGCACTGTGTGGGCTATGGTTCCTAAAGGGGGACTCACTGCGGTTAGCTTTAACTAACGCTAACAATATAGCATGATATCCCACAGTTGTCAAGCGTTTTTTGCAAGGTTTTCCAGGTGCGTATTATGTAAACCCATTCAGCACCACCTTCAGTTCGGCCCAGATATCCTCCTGCTTGACGCTGTAATCCAGGCCGTCCGTGTGTGGCCTGCAATAAACCTGATACAAAATGCCATCCTGCGCAAAATAGGCGCTGGACTGCACATAGGGCATCGAGTTCGGGTTGCTGGTGCAGTGCGGAATCAGCGCAGTGTTGCCGTTTGCCATTGGGTAGCTTTCGCATTCCCAGGTCAGCCCGGCGCTCTTTTGGCGGTAGAGCTGGGCCACGGTCTCCGGCGCGGCGTCGCCCAGATAGACGACAGCCATCATTTCCACATCGTAGATGCCATGGCGCGCGCCGGTGCGCAGGTAGAGCTTGTCCGGCGTTTCACCGCGCCCAACGGGGATAAGCCCGGCCGGGTATTCCTGCGCTTTCGGCGTGTAGGGGCGGCCGTCGTATTCTTCGGGTATCTCGATCATGCCCGACGGATACAGCGAGACGGCGGCAAAATTGTTGGCTTCGGTATCCAGCAGCGCGTTCTGTGCCAGCGGCAGGTCGGTCGCAGCGGTCAGTTCGCCCCAACTGTCGTAGCCGCGCACTGCGCGGGAATAGCGGTTCATCTCGTCCTCATCAGGAAGGTGCAAAAATCCGTTGATGCCGCAGTGCATCGGCAACCAGCCGTCGCTGGAAACCTCGCCGTTGTGGTTTGCCGTCAGCCCCGCCAGTAAGTCACTATCCAGCGTAAAATACTGCCGCTCATACGTTACTGTCTCTTATACACATCTGACGCTGCCGACGA
>ENA-OYAN01000020-OYAN01000020.1-human-gut-metagenome-genome-assembly--contig:-NODE-20-length-16854-cov-4.989999_pt1 | contig 16854 bp, 18 predicted proteins | sample MGYA00244519_ERZ652823 | MGnify/ENA primary metagenome ERZ652823 (study PRJEB26926, sample SAMN06164814) | human gut metagenome | biome: ENVO:00009003; feature: ENVO:2100002; material: ENVO:00002003... | reverse complement strand
CGAGATGCAGCGTAGTCTCGTGGGCTCGGAGATGTGTATAAGAGACAGCGCCAGCGCCGCGCCCTGCCACAGCAGCGCCGCGCTGCGCGCACCGGGCAGCAGCTTGTCCATATTGGTATGTAAGCGTTCCCCACTCAAAACAGCCATCGTTGTTTCCCTCCGCAAATATACAGTGTATGTCCGGACGCTTTGCACTATACCACGCCCCGCCGCCGCATTTTGCCGCAGAGCGCAGAAACCCGAAAACAACGTATAAACAAACAAAAAAGAGCACCGCAGCCCATAAAAGACTGCGATGCTCTTGTGTAAAGGCTTCCCCCTTGGGGGAAGCTGTCGCCAAAGGCGACTGATGAGGGGCAGGTTTGCCGATGCAACCCGTTTACCGGGCAATCGCGGCAAACCTGCCCCTCATCCGGCCCTTCGGGCCGCCTTCAGTCTACGCGCTAAGAGCCGCCTTCGGCGGTTGCGCTCCGACACGCGCCTGCGGGCGCAGCCCCTCGGGGGAAGGCATTTTTTACTGGTTCAGTCCAGCCGCGACAACAGCGGCCAGCGCGATGGAGTTGACCTTCGTCTGGAAGGAATCGCTGCGGCTGGTCAGGATGGCGGGGACCTTGGTGCCGGTCAGGATGCAGCCGTTCTTGCAGTCAGCGGTATGGACCAGCGTCTTGTAGACGAGGTTGCCCGCCTGGATGTCGGGGAACAGCAGGATATCCGCATGGCCGGCGGCCGGGCGGTCCTGGGCACCCTTGTGGTGGGCAGCCTCGGGGTCAATGGCAATATCCATGGACAGGGGGCCGTCGACGACGCAGCCGGTGATCTTGCCCTCGGCGTTCATCTTGCGCAGCTCGTCGGCATCGACGGTGCAGGGCATCTTCGGGTTGACGACCTCAACAGCGGCCAAGGGCGCAACCTTGGGGCACTCGACGCCGCAGGCATGGGCCACAGCAACAGTATTCTCGATGATATGTACTTTATCTTCCAATGTCGGGTAGGTCATGAAGGCGACGTCGGTCAGGAACAGCAGCTGCTCGATGCCCTTGACCTCGAACACGGCGACGTGGGACAGGGTGTTGCCGGTGCGCAGGCCGACTTCCTTGTCCAGCACGCTCTTCAGGAAGGTCTTGGTATCCAGCAGGCCCTTCATGTACATATTGGCCACGCCGTCGTGGGCCAGCTTGACGGCCTTGAGAGAAGCCTGCACCTTGTCAGGCTCATTGATGATCTCATAGTCGGAGAGGTCGATGTTCAGCTCGGCCGCGATCTTGCGGATGGCTGCCTCGTCACCGACGAGGATTGCATCGGCGATGCCCTGCTTGTGGGCAGCGTCAACAGCCTCCAGGACAGCGTCGTCCTCGGCAGCGGCAACGGCCAGCTTCTGCTTGCCACAGGTCTTTACTTTTGCGATCAGGTCCTCAAAATTCATTTTACAGCACCTCGTTTTACTCTTTCAGACGCGGGACGCTCTCAAAGCCCCGTATGTTAAAATAATAACACGTTATGGTCCATGGGTCAAGAGGGGGAAGGGGAGAAGGGCGTTAAAAAATTGTTTTTTCGACGTTTCCCGCTTCGTAGGGTTCGATGCCCGCCCCTACAAATGGAGCCGATAAACTGTCCAAAAAAGATTTTTTTCTGCGTCTGCCTATATAAATAGGTAGTCAGCTTGGATTTTTTCTCAAATTTGACTGAATTTCAACAAATTCGTCATTGACAAAACCTTAACAAGATGGTAAAACTATAGTAGCGGTTCAAGGACACTTGACCGCAGCGGCACCAGTCCGCCGTACTTCCTGACCCAATGGACAACCAAAGAGCCAGCGTCGGCGCCGGTGCCTAGCTTTACCCCTAAAGTTGTTTAATTTTTAACAGGTAAGACGTTATTCCAAACCGAAAGGTTCACACATTCATGTCCACCATTGCCTTGTACCCCGGCAGCTTCGACCCCGTCACCAACGGGCATCTCGATATTATCAAGCGCTCCAGCCGTATGTTTGACAAAGTGATTGTCGCGGTGCTGGTCAACAGTGCCAAGACCCCGCTTTTCACGGTCGAGGAGCGCGTTGCCATGCTGCGGGATGCCTGCAAGAATATCCCGAACGTCGAGATCGACTCCTTCAACGGCCTGACGGTCAGCTTCGCCAAGCAGAAGGGCGCGACCGTCATGGTGCGCGGCCTGCGGGCAGTCACGGATTTCGAGAATGAGATTCAGCTGGCCCACACGAACTTCGCCATGATGCCCGAGATCGAGACAGTGTTCCTGGCGACGGCCATCAAGTGGAGTTACCTTTCCTCCACCATCGTGCGGGAGGCTGCCCACTATGGGCAGGATGTTTCCCGCTTTGTGCCCCGCAACGTTGAAAAGGCCCTCATCGTCAAGAGGGAAGCAGGGGAGTTATAGCGCATTCATGCCGCACGTATCGTCGGCTTGAAGATAGATAGTTACTCAATAGTCCATCCAAAAGAGACTTATTTTAGGAGGCTACTTATGAAAAAGATCGTCATTGCCAGCGCCTGCCGTACTGCCATCGGTAAGTTCGGCGGCACCCTCGCCAATGTCCCCGCTGCAGAGCTGGGTTCCATTGTCATCAAGGAGGCTCTGGACCGCGCACACGTCAAGCCCGAGCAGGTCGACCATGTCTACATGGGCTGCGTTATCCAGGCTGGCCTGGGCCAGAACGTTGCACGTCAGGCTTCCCTGAAGGCCGGCCTGCCCATCGAGACCCCCGCCGTCACCGTCAACGTGGTCTGCGGCTCCGGTCTGAACTGCGTCAACATGGCTGCCCAGATGATTGAGGCCGGCGATGCCGACATCGTCGTTGCAGGCGGCATGGAGAACATGGACATGGCCCCGTTTGCCATGATGAAGGGCCGCTATGGCTACCGCATGGGCTCCCCCATGGGCAAGAGCGAGCTGGTCGACACGATGGTCAACGACGCTCTGTGGGATGCCACCGGCTTCAACATGCACATGGGCATGACCGCCGAGAACGTCTGCACCAACGAGACCTACCAGAAGAAGTACGGCTACAACCCCATCAGCCGTGAGCAGCTGGACGAGTTTGCCTTCCATTCTCAGGAGAAGGCCGCTAAGGCTATCGCCGACGGCGCTTTCAAGGACGAGATCGTTCCCGTTGTCATCAAGGGCAAGAAGGGCGACACCGTGTTTGATACCGACGAAGGTCCCCGCATGAGCTCCATGGAGGTTCTGGGCAAGCTGAAGCCCTGCTTCAAGAAGGACGGCATCGTCACCGCCGCCAACTCCTCCGCCATCAACGACGGCGCTGCTGCTCTGGTCATCATGAGCGAGGAGAAGGCCAAGGAGCTGGGCGTTGAGCCTCTGGCCACTTGGGTTGCCGGCGCTCTGGCCGGTGTTGAGCCTGAGGTCATGGGCCTGGGCCCCATCGCCGCCACCAAGAAGGTCATGGCCAAGACCGGCCTGACCGTTGCCGACATGGATCTGGTCGAGGCCAACGAGGCTTTTGCCGCTCAGTCTGTTGCCGTCGGCGAGGCTCTGCACTTCGACCAGAGCAAGCTGAACGTCAACGGCGGCGCTATTGCGCTGGGCCATCCCGTCGGCGCTTCCGGTGCTCGTATTCTGGTCACCCTGCTGTACGCCATGAAGCATCGCGGCGCTCACAAGGGCCTGGCTACCCTGTGCATCGGCGGCGGCATGGGCTGCGCCACCATCGTTGAGATGTAATTACCGGAGGAATTAAAAATGTCCTTTGTTACTACCGAAATTCAGGATGCTGTTGCCGTCCTGACCATCGACCGCCCGAAGGCGCTGAACGCGCTGAACCCGGAGGTTCTGGCTGACCTGAAGGCCGCCTTTGAGGCCATCGATCAGAACACCGTCCGCTGTGTCGTGCTGACCGGCGCTGGCGACAAGAGCTTCGTTGCCGGTGCTGACATCGGCTCCATGTCCACTATGACCAAGGCCGAGGGCGAGGCTTTCGGCAAGCTGGGCAACGATGTGTTCCTGATGATCGAGCATTTCCCGCTGCCTGTCATCGCAGCTGTCAACGGCTTCGCGCTGGGCGGCGGCAATGAGCTGGCCATGAGCTGCGATATCCGCCTCTGCTCCGACAACGCCGTGTTCGGCCAGCCGGAAGTGGGCCTGGGCATCACCCCGGGCTTCGGCGGCACCCAGCGCCTGGCACGTCTCGTCGGCATGGGCATGGCAAAGCAGCTGGTCTACTCTGCCCTGAACATCAAGGCGGACGAAGCCCTGCGCATCGGCCTGGTGAACGCTGTGTACACCCAGGAAGAACTGATGCCCGCCGCGCTGAAGCTGGCTGGCAAGATCGCCAAGAACGCGCCCATCGCCGTGCGCAACTGCAAGAAGGCCATCAACGACGGTATCAGCCTGCCCATCGAGAAGGCTGTTGAAGTCGAGGAGAAGCTGTTTGGCGACTGCTTCGAGACCCACGACCAGGTCGAGGGCATGGGCTGCTTCCTGAGCCGCGAGAAGCCGAAACCGAAGCCGGTTTTCACGAACAACTAATTTTAGATAAATCTTAAAATCGTGCGCAACGCGCACACCGGTTTTTTTATCTTTTATCTATTATCTTTTATCTTAAATTGGAGGTAACTACTATGAAGGTAGGCGTTATTGGCGCTGGCACTATGGGCCAGGGTATTGCAAAGGCTTTCGCACAGGTCGAGGGCTACACCGTTGCTCTGTGTGACATCAAGCAGGAGTGGGCCGAGGGCGGCAAGAACAAGATCGCCGCTGGCTATGCCAAGCTGGTTGCCAAGGGCAAGCTGGATCAGGCTGAAGTCGACCGCCGCATGGCTGCTATCACCGCTGGCCTGAAAGAGGATCTGTGCGCTGACTGCGACCTGATCGTGGAGGCTGCTTTCGAGGACATGAAGGTCAAGCAGACCACCTTTGGCGAGCTGGATAAGATCTGCAAGCCCGAGTGCGTTTTCGCTTCCAACACCTCTTCTCTGTCCATCACCGAGATCGGCAAGGGCCTGACCCGTCCTCTGGTCGGTATGCACTTCTTCAACCCTGCTGACCGCATGAAGCTCATCGAGGTCATCGCCGGTGTCAACACCCCCGTTGAGACCGTTGAGGCCATCAAGAAGATCAGCACCGAGATCGGCAAGAGCCCGGTTCAGGTCAACGAGGCTGCCGGCTTCGTCGTCAACCGCATCCTGATCCCGATGATCAACGAGGCCGCCTTCATCAAGATGGAGGGCGTCTCCGACATCGCCGGTATCGACACCGCCATGAAGCTGGGTGCCAACCACCCGATGGGCCCCCTGGAGCTGGGTGACTTTGTTGGTCTGGATATCTGCCTGGCAATCATGGACGTTCTGTACAAGGAGACCGGCGACAGTAAGTACCGTGCCTGCCCGCTGATCCGCAAGATGGTCCGCGGCGGCAACCTGGGCTGCAAGACCGGCAAGGGCTTCTACGTCTACAACGCTGACCGCACCAAGACCCCGGTCGACGCTCTGTAATTTCGTAAACTTACGCGCCTGGCGCGGCAATGTACCGTGCCGGGCCGCGTTTGTTGATATAGGGAGGATTAAGTAATGGATTTTACTCTGTCTAAACAGCAGCAAATGGTCCAGAAGATGTACAAGGAGTTTGCTGAGAACGAAGTCAAGCCCCTGGCCAAGAAGGTCGATGCGGAGGAGTACTTCCCCAAAGAGACCGTTGAGAAGATGGCTAAGCTGGGCATGATGGGCATTTATTTCCCGAAGTCCGTTGGCGGTGCAGGCGGCGATGTGCTGTCCTACGTCATGGCGGTTGAGGAAATGTCCAAGGTTTGCGGCACGACCGGTGTTATCCTGTCTGCCCACACCTCTCTGTGCGCTGCGCCTATCTACGAGAACGGCACCCCCGCCCAGAAGGAAAAGTACCTGCCCAAGCTGTGCAGCGGCGAGTGGATCGGCGCTTTCGGCCTGACCGAGCCCGGTGCCGGTACCGACGCCCAGGGCCAGCAGACCTTCGCCGTTGACGAGGGCGACCACTGGAAGCTGAACGGCTCCAAGATCTTCATCACCAACGCCGGTTTTGCCGATGTGTTCATCATCATCGCCGTCACCGGTTTTGTCACCGACAAGCGCGGCCGCAAGCAGAAGGAAATCAGCGCCTTCATCGTTGAGCGCACCGATCCCGGCTTCAAGGTCGGCAAGCCCGAGGACAAGATGGGCATTCGCGGTTCTTCCACCTGCGAGCTGATCATGGAAGACTGCATCATCCCGAAGGATCGCCTGCTGGGCGTGAAGGGCAAGGGCTTCCAGCTGGCCATGGCTACGCTGGACGGCGGCCGTATCGGCATCGCTTCCCAGGCTCTGGGCATTGCCGAGGGCGCCATCGACGAGACTGTCGCCTATGTCAAGGAGCGCAAGCAGTTTGGCCGCTCCATCGCACAGTTCCAGAACACCCAGTTTGAGCTGGCCGAGATGAAGGCCCGCGTTGACGCTGCCAAGTATCTGGTCTACGCAGCTGCCCAGAAGAAGCAGGCTGCCATGGACGGCCAGAAGGTTCGTTACAGCGTCGAGGCTGCTGAGGCCAAGCTCATTGCCGCCCGCACCGCCAGCGACGTAACCCGCCGCTGCCTGCAGCTGTTCGGCGGCTACGGCTACACCCGCGATTACCCCATCGAGCGCATGATGCGTGATGCCAAGATCACCGAGATCTACGAGGGCACCAGCGAAGTGCAGATGATGGTCATCAGCGGCGCGCTGCTGAAGTAAGGAGGACAGACGTAATGAAAGCAATCGTTTGTGTCAAACAGGTTCCCGATACGCAGGGCAAGGTCGCTGTCAAGGCTGACGGCACGATGGATCGTTCCGCAATGGCGACCATCACCAACCCTGATGACCTCAACGCCGTTGAGGCTGCCCTGCAGCTGAAAGACGAGACCGGCTGCGAAGTCGTCGTCGTCACCATGGGCCCGCCGCCGGCAGAGGGTATGCTGCGTGAGCTGATGGCCCGCGGCGCTGACCGCGGCGTGCTGGTTTCCGGCCGCGAGTTCGGCGGTTCCGACACCTTCGCCACCTCTCAGATCCTGGCTGCTGCCGTCAACAAGATCGGCGTCGGCCCTGAGGATATCGTTTTCTGCGGCCGTCAGGCCATCGATGGCGACACCGCCCAGGTCGGCCCCCAGATCGCTGAGAAGCTGCACCTGCCCCAGGTCACCTATGTCACCGACATCCAGAAGGATGGCAACTCCCTGACTGTCAAGCGTCAGCTGGAGGACGGCTACATGGAACTGAAGGTTCAGACTCCCTGCCTGCTGACCTGCATCAAGGAGCTGAATACCCCGCGCTACATGAGCGTTTCCGGCATCTTCGAGTGCTACGACAAGCCGCTCGAGGTCTTTGACTACAACGCTTTGAAGGATGACCCGCTCATCGAGACCGATACCATCGGCCTGAAGGGCTCCCCGACGAACGTTTACAAGTCCTTTGCTCCTCCGGTCAAGGGCGCCGACATGAAGGTCGAGGACGCTGCCCAGCTGGTCGGCATCCTGAACGACAAGCACCTGATTTGAGGAAGGAGAAACGAACAATGGCTGAATTCAATGCAATGGACACCGCCGCCTTCAAGGGCGTGTGGGTTTTCTGCGAGCAGCGCGAAGGCGAGATCCAGTCCATCAGCTATCAGCTGCTGAGCGAGGGCCGCAAGCTGGCCAACGACCTTGGCGTTGAGCTGGCTGGCGTTGTCATGGGCAGCGGCCTGGCTGAGGCTGACCTCAAGACTCTGGGCGGCTACGGCGCTGACCGTGTTTACAATATCGACAGCCCCCTGCTGAAGGACTACACCACCGATGGCTATGCCAAGGCGCTGTGCGACCTCATCATGGACAAGAAGCCGGAGATCATGCTGATCGGCGCGACCAACCTCGGCCGCGACCTCGGCCCCCGCTGCGCAGCCCGCCTGCACACCGGCCTGACCGCCGACTGCACCCATCTGGACGTCGATGTCGAGAAGTACAAGAACTTCCTGCGCACCACCTCCAACATTGATGTGGACAACACCAAGTTCGAGGAAAACACCAACCTGAAGATGACCCGCCCCGCATTCGGCGGCCACCTGATGGCTACCATCATCTGCCCGCGCTTCCGCCCGCAGATGTCCACCGTCCGCCCCGGCGTCATGCAGATGCAGGCGTTCGACCAGGCCGGTGCTGACAAGGTCGTCATCGAGAATGTTGCGCCCGCTCTGACTGCCGACGACATCCATGTTCAGGTGCTCGACATCAAGAAGAGCGCTGAGAAGCTCGTCGACCTGATCGGTGCTGACGTTGTCGTCGCCGTCGGCCGCGGTATCTCCGCTGACCCCGAGAAGGGCATCAAGCTGGCTGAGGAGCTGGCTGAGGCTCTGGGCGGTGTTGTCGGTGCTTCCCGTGCCGTCACCGATGAGGGCTGGCTGTCTGCTGACCACCAGGTCGGCCAGACCGGTAAGACCGTGCATCCCCGCATCTACGTTGCCCTGGGCATCTCCGGTGCCATCCAGCACGTTGCCGGTATGCAGGACTCCGAGAACATCATCGCCATCAACAAGAACGAGAACGCCCCCATCTTCGACGTTGCCACCTACGGCATCGTCGGCGATTTGTACAAGGTCGTTCCCGAACTCATCAAGGAAATCAAGGCCGCCAAGGCTTGATCCCGCCTGTAAACAACAAGAGCCGTGCCCCGCAAAGGGCACGGCTCTTTGTTTTTTTGTATCGCTCAGTCTGCCACAGCCGGGGCGGACAGCAGCTCCGGGGGCAGCTCGCTCTCGTCCTCATTGACGAGGGAATCATCGACATCGAATGTCGCATTAAAGGCCTTTGCAGCAGCATCCGCTAACAGATCGACATCGACCAGCTCACTGTCTGCCATGACATACAGCAGCTTATCATCAAAGCTGACCACGCGGGCCTTATCTGCCTCCACGCAGACCCACTTGCGCATGCTGATATTTTCCTCCATCGAATCGGCGACCTCACGGGCATCGGCCTTGTCCCTGAGGCGCAGCAGCACAAGGCTGTACGCCTGGCTGCCAGTCATCGGCTCGCTGATGACAGCCGCGTCCACTTTGCCCACATTGTCGGCGGTCAGCCCGGCCAGGTAGCCGTACCAGGTCTCGTCGGTCAGGTCGATGGCCGTTGTCTCCATGCCCATCAGCTCCACCGGCTGAATCTTATAGAGCGCGTCCACCATATCGCTCAGCTCGGCGTCCGGTGCCAGCTGGGCATTTTCATCGGTTTCGGGCTCGGGGTCAACACCAAATTCCGGGTCGATCTCCATGCCCGGTTCGGGCGTCACGGCGGGCTTGTTCATAAAATCATCGTCGTTGGTTTTGCCGCCGCAGGCGCTCAAAAGCAGCGCGGCCAGCAGGGCTGTTGCAAAAAGCAGCTTCTTCATACTTGTATTCCTTTCTCGGTCAAAATTTCTTCGGGCGCAAAATGGGCGTCCCAATCGTCGCAGGGCAGGGTATCCGTCAGCACCGCTTCGGGGCAGAGCAATAGCTTTGCCCCTTTATAGTGTGCCAAAAAGCGGTCATAATACCCTCCGCCGCGCCCCAGGCGCACACCGTCGCGGCCAGCAGCCAGGCAGGGGATCAGCGCCAGCGGCCGCGCAAAGACTGCCGGATCGGCAGTGGGCAAGTCGGCGGGCGGCTCTAAAATCCCAAAAGCGCCGGGACGCAGCAGAGCCAAATCCGGGATCTCTACCCAGTCCATGGCCGTTTTGCTCAACACGCGGGGCAGCAGCAGGTGTTTGCCGTCCGCCAGCGCCTGGCGCAAAATGGCCGCTGTATCTGGCTCATCCGGCATGGCTACAAAGGCCAGCACCGTGCCTGCCGCCGCCCAGCAGGGCAGGGGAAAGAGCACTTCTGCCATGCCGCGCCCCACGGCCTGCATATCCAGGGCCGCACGCAGGGTCCTGGCCTGTGCGCGGGCTTCGCGTTTTGTCATCTGCCGCACCATCCTTTCATTTCGTATTATCATAGCACATCTGCCCTCACCCTACAAGACGGAAAAGGCGGACGTGTTGTTACAGCAGCGACAAAATTTTACTGCCATCTTGCCCAATGCGCTATAATGGAGTATAATATAACCTGTATCGCTATGTATATACTGTCCTATGAAATATAGAAAAAGGAGATTCCAACCATGGGCAAGTTTAATTTTATCAAGACTGAGATTCCTGAAGTGCAGATCATTGAGCCGACCGTCTTTGGCGACGACCGCGGCTATTTCATGGAGACCTACCAAATCGACGAGTTCGCCGCTGCCGGTATCGACAAGCCCTTCGTGCAGGACAACCAGAGCCGCTCCACCAAGGGCGTGCTGCGCGGTCTGCACTTCCAGACCAAGCACACCCAGGGCAAGCTTGTCCGCGTGACCCTGGGCGAGGTATTCGACGTCGCCGTGGACTGCCGCCCCAACAGCAAGACTTTTGGTAAGTGGGTGGGCGTGACGCTGTCCGCCGAGAATAAAAAGATGCTCTGGATTCCCGAGGGCTTTGCCCACGGCTTTGTCGTGCTGTCTGACGTGGCCGAGTTCTGCTACAAATGCACCGACGTCTACGACCCGACTGCCGAGGGCGGCATCCCCTACGACGACCCGACCGTCAACGTGCAGTGGCCGGACTGCGGCTGTGCGCACAAGACCAGCGCCAAGGACAAGGAGCACACCCCCTTTGCCGACCAGAAGTTTGAGTATTTTGAGAAGTATTGAGGATACACCGTGGAGAAACTGAAAAACACCTTTGCCGGTTTCTGGAAGTACCGCTATCTGCTGCAAAACCTGATCTCCCGCGATTTTAAGCTCAAATACCGCCGGAGCGTGCTAGGCGTGGCGTGGAGCGTGCTGAACCCCCTGCTGACCTGTCTGGTCATGTGGGCCGTGTTCGGGGCGCTGTTCAATGTGCGCGGGCAGGGGATTGAGGATTTCCCGCTGTTCCTCATCATCGGCCAGCTGATGTTCAACTTCTTCCGCGAGAGTACGACCATGGCCATGGAGAGCGTGCTGAAAAACGGCCCGTTGCTGCGAAAAGTGTACATCCCTAAGTACATTTTCCCGCTGGAAAAGTGCTGCTTTGCGCTGGTCAACTTCTTCTTCAGCCTGGTGGCGCTCTTCATCGTGGCGCTGCTGACCTGGTCGCACATTTCGGTCAAGACCGTACTGCTGGCCGTCTATCCCATCGTCATGCTGTTTATTTTCAGCCTGGGCATCGGGCTGATTTTGTCAACGCTCTACGTTTTTGTGCGCGATATCATGCACATTTGGGAAGTGTTCTGCACCCTGCTCGTCTACGGCAGCGCCATCTTCTACGACCCGCGCCAGATGGAAAGCTGGATGCAGTACATCATCAACCTGAACCCCATCTACTGGTACATCACCTCGGTGCGTTCCTGCGTCATGTGGGGCGAGGGGCTGACCCCGAACATGGTGCTCATTCCGTTCCTCTGCGCCGCACTCAGCCTGGGGCTGGGCGTCTGCGTTTTTAAAAAGAACCAGGACAAATTCGTCCTGTACATGTAAGGGGGCATCGAAGTGGCAGAGCAGAAACCCATTATCTCCATCGACCATGTTTCGATGCGCTTCAACCTTGCCAAAGAAAAGCACGAGAGCCTGAAAGAGTATTTCGTGGCGCTGCTGCACGGCGGCGTGCGCTTTGACGAGTTCTTTGCTTTGGACGATGTATCGTTTGATATCATGCCCGGCGATTTCTACGGCCTGATCGGCTTAAACGGCAGCGGCAAGTCCACGCTGCTGAAAGTCATTTCCGGCGTGTATAAGCCCAGCGCGGGCCGCGTCACGGTCAACGGCACGATTGCGCCGCTGATCGAGTTGGGCGCGGGCTTTGACATGGACCTGACCGCGCGGGAGAACATCTATTTAAACGGCACGGTGCTGGGCTACACGCCCAAGTACATCGACTCAAAATTTGACGATATCGTCGAGTTCAGCGAATTGCAGGATTTTCTCGACGTACCGCTAAAAAACTACTCTTCCGGCATGGTGGCGCGCTTGGCCTTCGCCGTGGCGACGATGACGAAGCCCGATATCCTGATTGCCGACGAGATTCTGTCGGTGGGCGATTTCCTGTTCCAGGAAAAGTGCGAAAAGCGCATGGCGGAGCTGCTTTCCGGCGGTACCACGGTTATTTTGGTCAGCCACTCCATTGACCAAATCGAGCGTATGTGCAACAAGGTCGCCTGGCTCGACCACGGCCATCTGCGCCGCTTAGGCCCGACGAAGGAGATCACCGCCGAGTACCGCAGGTTCGAGAAAAAGGACGCCATGCCTGCGAAAGTTACCGAGGAATAAACGATGCCCGAAAATGCAAAACCGAACAACGAGCGCCCCGCCGACCTGGCCGTACAGGACAGCGTGGGCGGCATGGCGCGGCGGCTTTTGAATCCCGCCCACCTGCGGGATCTGGCCGGGCGCAGTGTGCGCACCTTGCGGGAGCAGGGGGCCGAGCAGCTGTGGCGCGACGTGAAATTTCGAGTCGGTCTGGCCATGCACCACGACGACTGGCGGCATCGGGCAGATATCCCGCTGCGCCGGGAACTGAAAGCCCAACGCGCTGCACATTTGCAGGGGCCGAAGGTCAGCATCATCGTCCCGCTGTACAACACGCCACCGAAATTTTTTGACGAAATGCTGCAAAGTGTCGTCAAACAGACCTACACGAACTGGGAATTGGTGCTGGTGGACGCCAGCGACGCCGACAAGCGGCTGGAAAGCCGCCTGCCCAAGGCCGTGCCCGGCATCATCGTCTATGAACCGATTGAGAACGGCGGCATTGCGGCCAACACGACCCGTGGGTTCGAGCTGGCCACCGGCGATTTTATTGCCCTGCTGGACCACGACGACGTACTGTATTTAAACGCACTGTTCGAGGTTGTGCAGACCATCCAAAACACCGGTGCAGATTTTGTGTACAGTGATGAAATTGTCCTCTCCGCCGATTTGAAGGAGCTGGGCGGCTACCACTTCAAGCCCGACTTTGCGCCGGACTACCTGCGCGGGGTCAACTTCATTACCCATCTGGCCGTGTTCAGCCGCCCGCTGCTGGATGCCGCCGGGGCCTATGAATCGAAAGAGTTTGACGGCGCACAGGATCATGATTTGATTCTGCGCCTGACCGAAAGAGCACAGCGCATCGAGCATATCAAGAAAGTGCTTTACATCTGGCGCGGCCACGCGGGTTCCACCGCCGCTGGCATGGAGGCCAAGCCCTACGCCATCGCGGCGGGGGAGCGGGCCATCGACGCGCAGCTCGAACGTCTCAGCCTGCCGGGGCACGCCATGGCGGTGCCCGACGCACCCGGCGCGTTCCAGGTCAAGTACGAGCTGACCGGCCACCCGAAAATCAGCGTGCTGATCCCGAACAAGGACCACACCGACGACCTGGACCGCTGTCTGACAAGTCTGTACAAAAACGCCGGGTATGACAATTTTGAGGCCATCGTCATCGAGAACAACTCCACTGACCCGGCGACATTTGCCTACTATAAAACGCTGCATGACCGGTTCCCGACCTGCAGGGTCGTGACGTTTGAGGGGAAAGGCCCGTTCAATTTCTCGGCTATCAACAACTTTGGCGCGACGTTTGCCGAGGGTGAGCACCTGCTGCTGCTGAACAATGATATCGAGATTTTGTCACCCGACTTTTTGCGCGAACTGCTGAGTTACAGCCAGCGGTCCGATGTGGGCGCGGTGGGCGCAAAGCTCTACTACCCCGACGACACGATCCAGCACGCGGGCGTGCTCATGGGCATCAACGGCAGCGCGGGCCACAGCCACAAGAGTTACCCCCGCACGGCCGTCGGCGATATGTACCGCCTGGTCACGACGCAGGATTACATGGCCGTGACCGGTGCCTGCCTGATGACGAAAACCGCGCTGTACCGCGCATTTGGCGGCCTGGACGAGGAAAAGTTCGCCGTTGCCTACAACGACGTGGACTACTGCCTGAAGTTGTGGCAGAAAGGCCTTTTGAACGTCTACACGCCCCGCGCCGAGGCCTACCATTACGAGAGCAAGAGCCGGGGCCTGGACACCCTGAGCGAGAACGCCAAGCGCTACGAGCGGGAAAAAGCGAATTTCTACGCAAAATATCAACAGTATATCGACAATTACGACCCTTATTACAACCCACATTTCAACAATCTGTTTGAGAATTTCGGATTGAAGTGAGGAGGTGTTTTGCATGGAAAATAAGTTTGATACCCAGTTTTTAATCGAAGGCCACGACCTCGACGAGGACGCCATCCACGACGGCATTTTGAACAGCGCCAAGGGCGATTGCCTGTTGGTCGTCGGCGACGAAGACGTCGTCAAGGTGCATTACCACACCGACACCCCGTGGAAGGTTTTGGAGTACGCCGCCGCCCTCGGCGAATTGAACACCATCATCGTAGAAAACATGGAGCGCCAAGCAAAAGGGTTGCACGGGTAGGTATAATGGAAAGCGCGTTGCCAAAACGGAAAGTTCATCATCTGCGCGGTTACGATTACGGCCGGAACGGTGCCTATTTTATCACAATATGCACGCACCAACGCAGAATGTTGTTTGGCCCGAACCGGGCTCCCGTAGGGGCGGATTCCATATCCGCCCGCATGGCGACGCGCGTTTTCCGGGAGATCATCGGCCAATATCCGGCGGTCCAGTGCCGTTATTTTGTGGTGATGCCTAATCATTTTCACGCGTTGGTCGAGATTGAACGGGCACGGGCGGATATGGAATCCGCCCCTACGGTTATCAGCATCGTGCAGGCGTTCAAGCGATATTCTACCATTGAGTACATCCGCCTTGTCAAAGGCGGACAGGCTGTACCGTTTGATAAACGCCTTTGGCAGCGTTCTTTCCATGACCATGTTGCCCGCAACGAAACCGATTTCCGCATGATTGCGGAATACATTCAATCGAACCCCCAACTCTGGCACAAAGATTGCTTTTATGAGGAGCCACCCCATGAGCCTTGAGACAAAACGCATCAAAGAGCTGTTCGGCTATGCGCGGACCCTGACGAAAGAACAGGGCGTCGGCGTCATGGCTGGGCGGGCCGTCGGCTTTTTTAAACGGCGGTTCTTCGGCAAAAAAGCGCGGTACCTGCCCGCAAAACAGACATTAGACGTTCAGCGTGCCGACCCGGCCGCTAAGACCTGGCCCACCATCAGCATCCTGACGCCGCTGTACAACACACCACCGCAGTTTTTGCAGCAGTTTTTGAACAGCGTGCAGGCCCAGACCGCGCCGAACTGGCAGCTGGTGCTGGTGGATGCCAGCGATGACACCCACCCCGACGTTGCCAAAATCGTGCAGGCCCGCGCCGCGCAGGACAACCGCATCGTCTACGCCAAAATTGAGAATAAAGGCATCGCCGCCAACACGAACGAGGCCGCCAAGCTCGCCACCGGGGACTACCTGGCCCTGGCCGACCACGACGATATGCTGGCCCCCCACGCCGTCTACTGCATGGGCAAGGCCCTGGCCGAGAGCGGCGCAGCCTTCGCGTACAGCGACGAGGCCCTGTTTGAAAAAACGCCCGAGCATCCCCGTGTCGGCCATTTCAAGCCCGACTACGCGCCCGAGTACCTGATGGCGGTCAACTACATCTGCCACCTGGCTGTCTTCAAAAAATCGCTGTTCAATGCCGTCGGCGGCGAACGACCCACGTGCGACGGTGCGCAGGATCACGACTTATTCCTGCGCCTCATCGATGAAATGCAGCGTACTGACCCCGCAGCCAAGCCGCTGCACATCCCGCAGGTGCTCTACTACTGGCGTGTACACGCGGCATCCACCAGCGGCGGCACAGCGGCCAAGCCTTATGTCGAGCAGGCCGCCCAGCGCGCTGTGGCGGACCACCTGGCCGCCACCGGGCGGCAGGGCAGGGTGGAGGCCGGGCGCTTTCCCGGCACCTGCCACGTCGTCTGGGACATCCCGGAGCCGCAGCCCCTCGTGTCTATTTTGATCCCCAACAAAGATCACACCGACGATCTGGAAAAATGCCTGCACAGCATCTACGCCAAGACGACCTATGAGAATTTTGAGGTCATCGTCATTGAGAACAACTCCACCGACCCCGCCACGGCGGCCTACTACAAAAAGCTGCCCGACCGCTACGACCGCGCCCGGGTCGTGACCTACAAGGGCGGGTTCAATTTCAGCCGCATCAACAATTTTGGCCGCAAGTACGCTGCGGGCAAGTATCTGTTGCTGCTGAACAACGACGTCGAGGTCATCAACGGCGACTGGCTCACCCAGATGGTGGGCGAGTGCAGCCAGCCCGGTGTCGGCATCTGCGGCGCGATGCTCTACTACCCTGACGACACGATCCAGCACGCGGGCATCATCACCGGGCTGGGCGGCTACGCGGGCCACAGCCACAAGTACCACAAGCGCGGCGGCAGCGGGTATATGTTCCGCCTGGCCACCGTGCAGGATTTTTCGGCCGTGACGGCCGCCTGCCTGCTGGTGCGCACCGCCGTTTATGACGAAGTGCACGGCCTGGACGAGGAGTTCACCGTCGCCTACAACGACGTGGACTTCTGCCTGCGGGTGCGGGATGCCGGCTACCGCATCGTCTGGACGCCCTATGCCGAACTGTACCATTATGAGAGCAAGAGCCGCGGCTCGGACGAGAACGACCCGGCCAAAAAAGCTCGTTTTGACGCCGAGCACGACCGCCTGTATGCCGTACACGGCAGGGACAACATCCTGCACGACCCCTATTACAGCCCGTCACTGTCTCTGGACTATGAAGATTTCCGCGAGAGCGGAGATTTGCGGAATTTGAAATGAGTTGATTGCCTTCCCTCGTGGGGGAAGGTGCCCGAGGCCCCGACCGAGGGCGGATGAGGGGCGGGTTTGCCCTATTGCCCG
>ENA-OYAN01000010-OYAN01000010.1-human-gut-metagenome-genome-assembly--contig:-NODE-10-length-18031-cov-5.577158_pt1 | contig 18031 bp, 13 predicted proteins | sample MGYA00244519_ERZ652823 | MGnify/ENA primary metagenome ERZ652823 (study PRJEB26926, sample SAMN06164814) | human gut metagenome | biome: ENVO:00009003; feature: ENVO:2100002; material: ENVO:00002003... | reverse complement strand
GTTTAGAAGAACGCTACTTTGGCCCCACGGCGCTTTTGACCGAGCGGGAAAAGCGCCGCCTGCTGCCCGGGTACGAGGGCGACGGCGACCCGGTCTGCCTGACCGAATCCAGCTGGGACATGACCGAGGATCAGGACCCTGTGACCCGGATGCAGCAGGTAGATCTACAGCTCTGGCTGGCCGGGGATATTTTGCTGAAAGCCGACAAAATGAGCATGGCCCACAGCCTGGAGCTGCGGGTGCCCTACCTTGATAAAGAAGTCTTTGCCCTGGCCGCCGCGCTGCCCGCCTCCGCCAAGGCCAACGCCCGCATGACAAAAATTGCCCTGCGCCAGGCTGCGGCCCGCACACTGCCCCCGGCGGCTGCCGCCCGGAAAAAGCTGGGTTTCCCGGTGCCGGTGCGGGACTGGCTGCGGCAGGAGCCGTACACCAGCCGGGTGCGGGCCGTATTCAGCCGCCCGGCAGCCGGAGAGTTCTTTAATGTGCGGCTGCTGCATACTATGTTGAACCACCACCTGCACGGCGGCGACTGCTGGCGGCAGATCTGGTGCGTGTACAGTTTTTTGATTTGGTACGAACAGTTTTTTGGAGCGTGATGCCAAATGGACCTGCGGCGGCTTATCCAGAACACCGACTGCCAGCTTGTGCGGGGCGACGCCCTGACCGAGGTGACGGCGCTCTGCTGTGATTCCCGCTGTGCCGGGCCGGGGGCGCTGTTTGTCTGCCTGCCGGGCCGCCACACCGACGGGCGGCAGTTTGCGGCCCAGGCCGTGGCCGCCGGGGCTGTGGCGGTGCTGTGCGCCGGGCCGCCCCCGGACGTGGGCGCGGCCGTGGTAGAGACGGAAAACCCACGCCGCATGATGGCGGTTTTGGCGGCGCGGCTCTGCGGTGAACCGGCCCGCGCCATGACGATGATCGGCGTGACCGGCACGAAGGGCAAGACGACGACGGCACACCTGCTGGCGGCCATTTTACAGGCCGATGGGCGGCGGGTCGGGCTGGTGGGCACCAACGGCGTCTGCTGGCCCGGCCATCGCCACGATTTGAACCACACAACGCCGGAAAGCTGTGACTTGCAGGCGCTTTTGCGCCGCATGGCCGACGACGGCTGCGACGCCTGCGTGATGGAGGTTTCGAGCCTGGGGATGAAGTTTGACCGCGCGGCGGGGATAGAGTTTGACGTGGGCGTGTTCACGAACCTGTCGCCCGACCACATCGGCCCCGGCGAGCACACGGATTTTGCCGAGTATCTGCACTGGAAAGCTGCGCTGTTTCAGCAGTGCCGCACGGGAGTTTTCAACATCGACGACCCCTGGGTGGGGAAAATCGTGGACGGCGTTTCCTGCCGCGTCGTAACCTACGGCACCGCCCCCGGGGCCGATGTGCGGGCCGATAGCAATTTTACTCTGACACGGGAGGGCGGTCGGCTGGGCGCGGCCTTCACGGTGGACGGTGTGCGGTACACCGTGGGGATGCCCGGGGCGTTCAGCGTACAAAACGCCCTGGCTGCCCTGGCCGCAGCGCGGGTGCTGGGCGCGGGCGAGGACGCGATACGCCGGGGGCTGGCCGCCGCCGTGGTGCAGGGCCGGGTGGAGCCTGTGGCCGTGGACGCATCGTTCACGGTGCTGATCGACTACGCCCACAACGAGGCCGCCGCCGAGAGCCTGTTGCGCACGCTGCGGGCCTACACCCCGGCGCGGCTGGTGGCGGTGTTCGGCTGCGGTGGCGAGCGGAGCCGGCTGCGGCGGTTCGGTATGGGGTCCGTCTGCGCCCGGCTGGCGGATTTCTGCGTCATTACCGAGGACAACAGCCGCAGTGAGCCGGTGGAGCATATTTTGGCGGATATCCGGGCGGGGCTGAAACTTGGCAACCCGGCCACCCCCTTTGCCGAGATACCGGACCGGCGGCAGGCCATTTACTACGCGCTGGCCCACGCCCAGCCCGGGGATATCGTGGCGATTTTAGGCAAAGGCCACGAGACGACGATAGAGCGCAATGGGGTCAAGGAGCCGTTTGTGGAGCGGGAGGTAGTGGAGGAGTTTTTCTCCCTGCCTTCCCCCAAGGGGGAAGGTGGCCCCGCAAGGCCGGATAAGGGGCGGCTTTTTGGGGGCAGACCGTGAGGTGACAGCGAGAAACCGTCCCCACAACCGCTCGCCTCACCCTTTGCGGCCGGGCTGAGCATGCCCGGCCCCTACCGCACAGCAAAAGGCCGCGCCCATCCTGTATCGGGAAAGGCGCGGCCTTTTTATATGCAGTTATACCAACTTATACAGCCGCCCGCTGAACGGTGCCAGCGTCAGCTTCAGCTTGCCTTCGCACGCCTTGCCCACAAGCCGCTTCGGTTTCTCGGTCTGGCCGCCGAAGCACTGCCAATCCGTGTCCAGAATCGGCGTCAGCCTGCCCGCGCGGGGCAGTGTCAGCTCGTACTCTTTCAGCTCCGTATCGCCGAAGTTGAACGCCGCCAGCACCGCGCCGTCATGGCCCTCTCGCCAGATGGCACAGGCGTCCAGCTCTGGGTGGGCGCAGTCAAGCCACTGGAACGCAGCCGGGTCGTACTCACGACTCCAGAACGCCTCGTTGGCGCAGTACGCCTCGTTCAGCGCCTTGCGGTAGCGGTGGAAGTCGTCGTGGCTCGGGTACTTCAGCACCATCCAGTCCTGCTCGCGGCTCTCGTCAAACTCGCGCAGCTGCGCGAATTCGTTGCCCATAAAGTCCAACATCTTGCCCGGGTGGGTAGCCATGTACAGGTACAGCGCCCGCGCCTGGGGGAACTTGCCCTCGTAGTCGCCGTACATTTTTTGCACGATGGTCGCCTTGCCGTGGACGTTCTCGTCGTGGCTGAAGGGCAGGATGTAGTGCTCATTCCAGGCGTACATCATCGAGAAGGTCAGCTTGCCCAGGTTCTCCCGCCGCTCGTCTGGGGTCTTTTTAAAGTAGTCTAGGGTATCGTTCATCCAGCCCAGATCCCACTTGTAGTCAAAGCCCAGGCCGCCGTACTCGACCGGCGCGGTCACTTTCGGGAAGCTGGTGGAATCCTCGGCAATCAGGATGGCCGTGGGGTGGCGCTGCTGCAAACCGCAGTTCATGCCCTTCAAAAAGTCCAGCGTCGAGCCATTGACGCCGCGGTTCGGGTCGCCCTGCCAGTAGATGAGCCGGGACACCGCGTCCATGCGCAGGCCGTCGGCGTGGAACACCCGCAGCCAGTAATCGGCGCAGGACTGGATGAAGCACTGGATCTCACCGCGGGAGTGCATGAAGTTACAGCTCCCCCACTCGCTCTGGCCCACAGCGGCTGCCGGGTACTCATACAGCGGTGTACCGTCAAATTCTTTCAGACCGTAGGCGTCCACGGCAAAGTGAACCGGTACAAAATCCAGAATAACGCCGATGCCCTGCTTGTGGCAGGCGTTGACAAATTCGGCCAGCTCGTCCGGCGTGCCGTAGCGGCTGGTGGGGGCAAAAAAGCCGGTGATCTGGTAGCCCCAGCTGCCGTCGAAGGGGTGCTCGGCCAGGGGCATGAGTTCAATGTGGGTGAAGCCGTTCTCCTTGCAGTAGGCGGGCAGCAGCTCGGCCAGCTCTGCGTAGGTGTACCAGTTGCCGTCCTCCTTCTGCCGCCAGCTACCGGCATGGACCTCGTAGATATTCAGCGGTTTATCGAAGCATTTTGTGCGTGTCTGCATCCATTGGTCGTCGTCGAAGCCCTGCGGGCGGTCAGCCACAATGCTGCGGCCGTCGGGGCGCAGTGTCATAGCCGTGCCGTAGGGGTCGCAGTGGGCCACGCTCTGGCCGTTTGCGCCGCGCACCCAATACTGGTAGACCATACCCGCGTTCACACCTGGGGCGTCGCATTCCCACACGGCGGACTGGGTGCGGTGCAGGTCAAAGGTGCCGATCTCGGTCTCGACGGCGATATGCTGCGCGGACGGTGCCCACACTGCAAAATGTGTGCCGCCGAAATAGGTATGCGCCCCGAAAAATTCATACGCATCAAAGGCGTGCCCGGTGTAAAAATCCTGCATATTCATGATGAAAACTCCTGATTGTAAGGATGGCTTTTCCCCCTTGGGGGAAGCTGTCAGCGGCCCCGACCGCTGACTGATAAGGGGCGGCGGTTCCGCCATAGCCCGGTAATGGATTGCTGCGGAAAGTCTGCCCCTCATCCGCCCTTCGGGGCACCTTCCCCCTCAGTGGAAGGCCTTTTCTCTAAAAAAATTGTACCACACCCAAAGGTGTGGTACAACCTACAATTTTGAACACGGTGTCCAAAATTTAAATTTTCAGCAAAACCCGTGCAATGTTGAAGTAGACCAGCAGCGTCGTGGTATCGACGATGGTGGTGATAAGCGGCGACGCCATGACGGCCGGGTCCATCTTGAACTTTTCGGCCACAACAGGCAGCAGGCCGCCGATCAGCTGGGACAGGATGATCGTGCAGACCAGCGTCAGGCAGACGACCGCTGCCACAGGAGCTTTGATGCCGTCCAGGAAAATCAGTTTGGCAAAGTTGCACAGCGCCAGCGTGCCGCCGCAGAGGATGGCAATGCGGAACTCGCGCCACAGAATCTTCGGCAGGTCGTGGGGCTCAATGTCACCGACGGCCAGGCCGCGGATGATGGTGGAAGTACTCTGGCTGCCCGCGTTGCCGCCTGCGTCGGTCAGCATCGGGATGTAGGCGGTCAGCACCGTCACGGCGGCGAGGGCATCCTCATACCCGCGGATGACCATGCTGGAGAAGGTGGAGGAAATCATCAGGAACAGCAGCCACGGCGCACGGCTTTTGTACAGATCCCACATAGACTGTTTAAAGTAGGGCTTGTCCGACGGGCCGATAGCGTTCATCTTGGCGATATCTTCGCTGGCCTCGTCCTGCATGATCGAGATAGCGTCGTCGATGGTGACGATACCAACCAGACGCTTCTCGTTGTCCACAACGGGAATAGCCAGGTAGCCGTACTTCTCGAACATCTGGGAGACGTCCTCCTGGTCGGTGGTGGTGGCAACGCTGACGACGTTGTCATCCATCATGTCGCGGATGATCTCGTTCTGCGGATCCTTCGAGAGGACCAGTGCGCGCAGGGAGACGACGCCGATGAGGGTGCGGTCACGGTCGGTGACGTAGCAGTTGTTGATGGTCTCCTTGTCAAAGCCGTTCTTGCGGATGGCGTCCATGGCCTGGGCCACGGTCCAGTCGGGGCGCAGCTCCATCAGCTCGGTGGTCATGACGCCGCCGGCGGAGTCCTCGGGGTATTTGAGCAGTTCGTTGATCATGCGGCGGGTCGCGGGGTCCGCCTGGCCAAGGATACGCTTGACTACATTGGCGGGCATTTCCTCAACCAAATCCGTCGCATCATCGACGAACAGCTCGTCCACAACGGCCTTCAATTCCTTATCGGTCAGGCCGTCGATGAGGTTCTGCTGGGTCTCGGGGGTAAGTTCGGCGAAAATCTCGGCCGCCAGGTCCTTGGGACACAGGCGGAACAGCACGGGGAGCTTTTCGGGCGGGAGATCCTCAAACACGGCGGCCAGGTCGGGCGCGGGCAGGGTGGACATAACATCGCGCAGGCTCTGGTACTTTTTGGCATCGTCCAGGTTGGCCAGCATCGTGCGGAGGGTCAGGATCGCGGTATCAGACATAAAAAAGCTGCCTCCTTTTCAGGCGGCAGCCAGGCACATTTGGGTTTTGGGCAACGCAAAACAGAGCAACACCGTGGGTTATGGCTAACACACAGTTTGCTTTGATGCGCCCCTAAAAATATGGTGGCTGCCGTTATTTAAGATACATCGGTACACAGGACTGGGACTGGGGGTATCCATTGTGACAACCACCTCACATATATTTGAATTTTTACCATAAGGCGCTATTCGCACCTATATTTACTTTACCATCCAAAGCCGAATTAGTCAACGGTAAATTTCGGCAATTTGAGAAAAAGTTCAAACAAATAAAAAGCCGACTCCCGGCAGGCTGGCGGGAGTCGGCTACTGTTATTTATGGAGTTCGGTTAAATCTCTGCGCAGATAAATTACCACTTCGTCTGCCGGAATATTATATCTTTCCAAAACGTCCTTTATGATTGTAATAATCCTATTTGCACTGTTGTTTGTCCATACGTAAATATTAGTTCCCGGGATACGCTTGTTTCTCTTTGGCACCGATTGAAGCATGAAATATTTGTTTTTCTTTCCTCGAAACATTGAATCACCGACAAAGGTTTTTAAAATCGTATCGTCTACTCGGTTCAGGTATGCGCACAGCTTCACAATGGCATCCTGCCAGTTTTCCACCGGCATTTCTACTCCCTTGATTCGTAGACCGCACACTTTTTTATGCTCAAAATCTTCGTCTAAGGTATGTGGCTCTGTTCTGCTCACATCAAAAGCAGTGTAATCAACTGGATGCGCTATATCTTTCTCATCTTCAGTTTTTTCTTCCGCCAAAGTTGCTGCCGCTGTCCCTTCACTGGGTTCAAAATGAAGTGCTGAAATCATTTCTTCCAGTTCCTGATTTATTTCTGTAATTTGCTTACAATAGCCTGCAATTTGACTGACGCCATCAAAAGAGTTTTCATTTGCCGCTGCCTGTATTTCTTCTTTAATACGTTTCAGGGTTCCATTCAGACTTGTTTTCACCAGTTCGAGCGAATATAAAATGTCAGATGCGCATGACTCATCTGTATCCGATATATACCTAAACAGTTCCTTATACTTCGCTTTCATCATTTCATCTCCTGCATAAATTCACATTTTTATTATAGCATAACGCCCTAGGAAAACAATCCATTTGCATTTTTCCTCTTTATTTCTGGCATTTTTTACAAACAGGTCGGCATATTTTTGTTGCATGCTCCAAATTAATTTTTACAAAAAACTCCCGGCAGGCTGGCGGGTCGATGCAAGCATCGACCCCTACAGTGTACCGGGAGTCAGCAGTTTTTTTATTTTACGGCAGGGCTTACGCCATCAGTTCCTTGACAGTCTCGGCCAGCTTTTCGTCCTTGCAGGCGGGGAAGAAATACTCGGCGAAGTGCTCACCGGCGAAAGCGCCCTTGACCAAGTCGCGGTCCAGATCCTTCAGGATGTCGGACAGGTCGCGGAAGGCAACGGCGCGCACGCCGTCCAGAATCTTTTTGTTGCGCTGCTCGGGCACAACACGCTCCTTGGGGTAGCCCTGGCCGTGGCCGAAGCCGAACAGCTTCTCGAAGATGTACTCGAGGTTCAGCTCACCGCCCCAGCCAAAGCCCTTGGCGAAGGGCAGGGCCACCGCGTTGCCGTCGTTGACGTGGGCGAAGGTGTAGGCATCGACCGGATCCTCGACATGGCCGCAGATGACACCGGGGAAGCTGTTCAGTGCCAGCATAGCGCCTTCGCCGGTGCCGCAGCCGGTGATGACATAGTCGGCCGCGCCGGAGTTCAGCAGCACAGCGGCCAGGATGCCGTTCTGCACGTAGGTCAGCTGGGCGGCATCATCGGCGGCATACATGCCGTAGTTGACGACCTCGTGGCCCATCGGCTCCACGACCTTGCGCAGGGTTGCTTCAATCAGGGCGTTCTTGGCGGCCTGACTGTTTTCGTTGATCAGTGCGATTTTCATATTTTTTCTCCTTTACGTGCGTTTTATCGGATCAACTGACGGAAATACGTTGTATTGATGCTCTTATCGTTCTTGGCCATCTTGGCAATGCAGCCGTCCAGCGTGCGGGCCACATCGTCCAGGCTGCGCCAGCTGGCGGCCTGGGGCTTGACTTCTTCTTCCAGCCAGGGACCGACGTCGGTGTGGGAACACGCCCCCTCGATGAGGTACGCGCCGGGGCGGCCCTCCTGGGTCTGCGGCTCGTAGCCGTCGGCGCTGCCCATCATCGTCATGACGAACTGGCCCTTGCGGTTGCGCCCGCCCACAATAAGGCGCACGCCCACCGGCTGCACCTGCACGGTGGCGGCCTTTTCGCGCATGATCTTGACGACTTTTTCCAGCGTCAGGTACTGGGGCTGGTACTCGTCCACGGCGTTGATGATCTGCACGGCGGCCAACGTATCGCCCGCAAAACCAACCATGACGTTGCGGTTGATCTTGCGCACCTTGGGCAGGTCGTTCTTGATGACGTGGGGCTTGTCGCCGGTGATGGGTTCCTCAACAAAGCGGCCATCGCTGACCATGGCGCAGAATGCGTCACTGCAAACAGCTAAAATAGCACTCATAATTTTTTCGTTCCTTTGCTTTTAATAGGGTACTTGTATTGTAGCACGAAATTTGCGCGGGTGCAATGGGTGCTTGACTTAACCTGCGGTGTGCGGTATACTAACAACAGAAAAGGCGCTGCGACAAGCGGTTGGCCCTTTCGGTGAATATGTTAAAAGGTTAGCCTAATAACCGTCACCTGCCGGGGTGGCGGTTCTTGCTTTTTACAACTAAGCTCAAAGTAAAGGTCTTGCGACCGATATAGAACGTAAATGTAAATCGCATGGTCTCACCTCCTTTCGGGGGTGGGGCCAACCGCCTGCCGTTGTGTGCAGCGCCTTACCGCCTGTTGAAGCAGGCGGTTTTTGTGTTATACCAGAGTTTTCGACGATATGCAAGCAAAGCTGCCCGCAGGAGAACCTTCCCCTGCGGGCAGCCTTTTACTTTATCGAGCCTGTAGGGGCCGGGCATACCCGGCCCTGCCGTATAAGGCAGGCGAGTGCTTGCGGAAAGCCGCAGGCCGCACATATGCGGCCCCTACAGGGCAACTCTTATTTAGTGATTCTTGTAATAATTGATGAGGCATCCATCGGCCAGGATCTGCCGCTCGGCATCGGTCATAGCGCCGAGGCTGACTGTAAAGCGAACTACGCCGCCGTCCGGCTTTACGGCGATGGCGGTCAACTTGTCATCGGCATTCAGCAGCGCCTTGCGCACACCGGGTAGGTAGACATAATCCCCATTGTCCAGCACAGCGGGATCCTTCATCAGGAAGGGCAGCATGCCCCAGTTGATGCAGTTGGAGCGGTAGCGCTTGGTGGCGTACTCGCAGGCAAAGTTTGCCGCACCGCCCAGCACGCGCTGGCAGCTGGCGGCCTGCTCGCGGGCGGAACCGTCACCGGGCTTATTGGCGAAAATCGCCGAGCCGATGTTGGTATTTGCCGCATCGGGCGTGTAGCCCAGCTTCTTCAAATCATCGTAGACACGCGCGATCTCAGCGGGCAGAGCGCCTGCGCGGCGCTCCTCGTCCAGCGCCTTGACAGCCTTGGCGTTCGGCACATAGGTCGGATCCTTGCGGGAGAGGGTGAACTCCGCCAGGCGCAGCGGGTTAGAGCGGAAGGACGACGTCTCGCCCGAGGGAATCAGCTCGTCGGTGGTGGTGACCGGGTCGGTGATGTAGCTGACGATCTTCACGAGCAAATCATCCGTCAGGGCGGGCTGCTGGGGCCAGTCCTTGATGTTCGGGCCAAATTTCAGCTCATAGTCCGGCTCCGGGTGGCCCCAGCCGTTGTATACGCGCTTGTCGTAGACACCCTGCTCAAAGTGGTACTCGGGCACGGTGTACTCGACATCGGTCAGCTCGCTGGCTGCGGTCAGGTAGCCGCCGTTGGCGGCGGTGGCGGCGATGGAGCGGGCGTCCATCAGGGCGACGGCGCTAATCTGGCCCTCACCGGGCTTCGAGCCCTCGCGGTTCGGGAAGTTGCGGGTCGTGTGGCGGATCGAGAACTCGCCATTGGCCGGGGTATCACCCGCGCCGAAGCAGGGGCCGCAGAAGCACTCGCGGAAGATGCCGCCGGCGGAAACAATGTCGGCCACCGCGCCGTTCTTGACCAGTTCCAGGTAGGTCGGCATACTGTCGGGGTAGACGCTGAACTTGAACTCGCCGTTGCCGCAGCTCTTGCCTTTGACGATATCCGCCACGGCACAGATATTCTCATACGTGCCGCCGGAGCAGCCCGCGACCACGCCCTGATCCACATAGATGCGGCCATCGGCGCAGATTTTGCCCACAAGGTCCATCTCGACCTTGCCGCCCAGCTGCTTATTGGCCTGGTCCTGAGCCGCCTGCAAAATCTCTTTCGCGTTGGCTTTCAGCTCGCGGATGGGGTAGGCGTAGCTCGGGTGCATCGGCAGGGCGATCATGCACTCAACGGTGGACAGATCCAGCTCGATGCAGCCGTCATAGTAGGCTACATCGGCAGGTTTCAATTCTTTGTAGGCCTCCGGGCGGTTGTGCTGCTCGAAGTATTGTTTCGTAACATCGTCTGTCTGCCAGATGGAGGACCAGCAGGTTGTCTCGGTGGTCATGACGTCGATGCCGTTGCGGTAATCGGCGCTCAGATTGGCAACGCCGGGGCCGACAAACTCCATGACCTTATTTTTCACATAGCCGTTGGCGTAGGTGGCGGCCACCAGCGCCAGCGCGACGTCATGGGGGCCGACACCGGGGTTGGGCTTGCCGGTCAGATAGATGGCGACTACGCCGGGGTAGGCCATGTCGTAGGTACGGCCCACCAGCTGTTTGGCCAGCTCGCCGCCGCCCTCGCCGACGGCCATGGTGCCCAGCGCACCGTAGCGGGTGTGGGAGTCAGAGCCGAGGATCATGCGGCCGCAGCCCGACATCATTTCCCGGTTGTAGCTGTGGATGACCGCCATGTTCGGCGGGACATAGATACCGCCGTACTTGTGCGCGGCGGAGAGGGCAAACTGGTGGTCGTCCTCGTTGATGGTGCCGCCCACGGCGCAGAGGCTGTTGTGGCAGTTCGTCATGACGTAGGGCAGCGGAAATTCCTTCATGCCGGAGGCGCGGGCCGTCTGGATGATGCCGACATAAGTAATGTCGTGGCTGGTCATCGAGTCGAATTTCATGCGCAGATCCTGCATGGAATCGCTTGTGTTATGGGCTTTCAGGATGCCGTAGGCGATAGTGCCCTTGCGGGCTTCGTCAGCCGTGACCCCTGCCGGGGCAGCGGTCTGCGGCACGCCATGGACAAGATAAACGCCGGTATCGTGCAGTTTCATGGGAAACCCTCCGTATTATATGTATCGCAAAAGCCTTCCCCCGCGGGGGAAGGTGGCCGAGCGAAGCGAGGCCGGATGAGGGGCAGCCTGCCCACAGCCACCCGGCAAAGAGGCAGCCACGGCAAACGCGCCCCTCATCAGTCGGCTTCGCCGACAGCTTCAGTCTCCGTGCCAAGTGCCGCCTACGGCGGTTGCACTCCGACACGCGCCTGCGGGCGCAGCCCCTCAGGGGAAGCCTTTATCACAGTCTGGCAATAACCGCCTGCGTAAACTCCTTCGTTCCCGCTGTTCCTCCGATATCGGCGGTCACGACCTTGCCCTCGGCGACCTGTGCCAGAATAGCATCATTCAAGCGGGCGGCCTTTTCCGTCTCGCCCAGGTCGTTCAGCATCATCGCAAAGGCCATCAGGATGGCGCTGGGGTTGGCCTTGTCCTGCCCGGCAATGTCGGGGGCAGAGCCGTGGACAGCCTCATAGATGCGGGTGTTGTCGCCAATGTTCGCACTGGGCGCAAAGCCCAGACCGCCCACCAATCCTGCGCAGAGGTCGCTGATGATATCGCCGTAGAGGTTCGGCGCGACGAGCACGTCAAACTGCTCAGGCCGCTGCACCAGCTTCATGCAGAGGGCGTCGATGATGCAGTCGTCGGCGGCAATGTCGGGGTATTCGGCGGCCACCTCGCGGAAGGTGCGCAGGAACAGGCCGTCGGTCAGCTTCATGATGTTGGCCTTATGCACGGCCGTGACCTTTTTGCGGCCGTTTTTCTGGGCGTAGGCAAAGGCAAAGCGGCAGATTTTTTCACACGCAGGGCGGGTGATGAGCTTCACGCCGTTGGCCATCTCGTCATTGACCATATACTCGATGCCCTTGTACAGATCCTCGGTGTTCTCGCGCACAATGACGAGGTCGATGTTGTCAAAGCGGGTAGGTACGCCCGGCAGCGTGTGCACAGGGCGCAGGTTTGCGTAGGTGGAAAAGCGCTGGCGCAGCTGGACGTTGATGCTGCGGAAGCCCTTGCCAACGGGGGTCGCGGTGGGACCCTTCAGCGCCCAGCCGCAGGCCTCAATGGCATCCAGCGTGCCGGGGGCGATCAGCTCGCCGCTCTCGGCGGCGTACTCGGCACCGGCGGCAAACTCCTGCCACTCGATGCCGGTGTTCAGTGCGGCGGAGACGGCGCGCACACTCTCGGCGATTTCACGGCCGATGCCGTCGCCCGGGATCAGAACTGCTTTCATAAAAATACTTTCCCCTTTCCCTGTGTTTCTTACAATATACATAATAGTAACCGGTTTGAGGGCGGTTGTCAATGCGCATTTTTACACATTTCGCGGCAATCTGCCCACTAGCTTAATTATTTAAAGTGCGAACTTGGTAATTTTGCAAAATTTTTAAGTTTTTCTTGACGAAAGCGCCAATATACTATAAAATCAATCTATCAGGCACTTGGTGTAAGGGAACGCCCGCAGGGGTATGCGCCTGTATAAAAATGCAAAGTGTATAAAGAGAGGGGTATGTGCGATGTATTACCCGGACGTCCCGGCTTTGGAGCCGGATGAATTGAACCTGCTCTGCAATGAGTATATGGAGCATAACGCCACGCTGGATCCGCATCTGGCGGATCAGATGGGCGTCAAGCGCGGCCTGCGCAATCTGGACGGCACCGGCGTACTGGCCGGCATCACGAACGTGTCCAACGTCATTGGCTATGACAAGAAGCCGGACGGCACCATCGCGCCCATCCCGGGCCGGCTGGTCTACCGCGGCATCGACATTGACACGCTGGCCGCCGAAGCCGACGACCACGACCGCTTTATGTTTGAGGAAGTCATCTGGCTGCTGCTGTTCGGCTCTCTGCCCACGCAGGAGCAGTACGCCAAGTTCCGCAAGCTGCTGGAGCATCACCGCGAGCTGCCCCAGGGCTTTGCCGACGACATGATCTTAAACTCCCCTTCCCCCAACCTGATGAACAAGATGGCGCGAAGCGTGTTAGCCATGTACAGCTATGACGAGCACGCCGAGGATAACAGCCTGCCCAACATCCTGCGCCAGAGCATCAACCTGATTGCCGAGCTGCCCACGATGATGGTCAACGCCTACCAGATCAAGCGCCGCGTCTACGACCGCAGCAGCATGTACTTCCACCTGCCCACCGAGGGCCAGAGCACAGCCGAACATATTTTGAGCACCTACCGCGCCGACCAGAAGTTCACCCATGAGGAGGCACGGCTGCTGGATCTGTGCCTGCTGGTCCATGCGGATCACGGCGGCGGTAACTGCTCGACCTTCACCTGCCGCGTGCTGTCCAGCTCCGGCACCGACACCTATGCGGCCATCTCGTCGGCCATCGGCGCGCTGAAAGGCCCCAAGCACGGCGGCGCGAACCTGAAGGTCATGCACCAGCTGGACTACATTTTGGAGAACGTCGAAGATCCGACCAACGACGACGAGGTCCGCGAGTTCCTGCGCAAGATCATCCGCAAGGAGCGCGGTGACGGCAGCGGCTTAATTTACGGCATGGGCCACGCGGTCTACACGTTAAGCGACCCGCGTGCCCAGATCCTCAAGACCCACGCCAAGAGTCTGGCCTACAAGAACGGCTATGACGAGGAATACGAGATGCTGTGCAGCATCGAGCGGCTGGCCCCCCAGGTCTTTGCCGAGGAAAAGCACGGCCCGAAGAAGGTCTGCGCCAACGTTGACCTGTTCAGCGGGTTGATTTACAGAATGCTGGGCATCAGCGAGGATCTGTTCACCCCGCTGTTTGCCATTGCCCGTGTGCCCGGCTGGTGCGCCCACCGCGTGGAGGAAGTGGAGTTTGCGAACCGCATCATCCGCCCCGCCTACCAGTACGTCGGCCACCCGCAGGAGTATGTGGCGCTGGAAGAGAGATAAGGTATATTCCCGGTGCAGCTGCAAGCAGCACTTTTCCCCTCAGAATTTCCTTGCATTTCCCCGCTATTTTTGGTATAGTATTTCCTGTTTTCATTGCAACAAGGAGATTTTTATGCCTGAACGCGCCAACAAAAGAGAAAAACGGCTGGCTATGCTCGTGGTAGCGGCGGTGGTCGTCGTGACGGTGCTGCTCATCGTCGAGACCTTCCGCCTGCTGCTGCCGGGGCTGTGGACGGTATTTTCCGCCGGGGATGAACAGGCCCTCAGTGATTACCTGACCAGCCAGGGGCGGCTGCGCAGTTTTCTGACGCTGTGGTTCCTGGCCGTCGTGCAGGTGCTTTCGCTGGTCATTCCCGCCATGCCGGTGCAGCTGGCGGCGGGGCTTGCCTATGGGCCGTGGCTCGGCTTTTTGACGAGCTTTTCTGCCTCCGCCGTCGCCAACATGAGCGTCTACTTACTGGCCCGGCGGCTGGCCCCGGTCATCCGGCGGCTGGTGGCCGACACCCCCAAGGCTGCGAAGCTGCTGGACAGCGTGCGCAGCAGCAAGGACCCCTGGTTTTACACGATTCTGGCGTTCATCACGCCGGGGCTGCCCAACGGCATCATCCCCTACGCCGCCGCCAACGCCGGGATGCGCCCCAAGCAGTTTTTGGCGGCCATCTTCATCAGCCTGCCCTTTCCCACCCTGCTGACCTGCGCGGCCGGCAGCTTTATCCTGGAGGGAAACTGGATGCTGACCGTGCTGGTGGGCGTGGTGCTGTTCAGTTTTGTGGGCATTCTGTTCTTCAACCGCACCCGGCTCATCGCCCGGGCGCACCAACTCAACGATAACCGCAAGAAAAAAGCCGGGGCATGAAAGCCTCGGCTTTTTTATAAAGGTTTCCCCTAAGGGGGAAGGCATCGCCCTCTACAGCGCGTTACACAAACACCACCTGCACCAGCACCATATACAGCGCCGTGCCTGCGGCGATGCTCAACAATGTATTCTTCTTCCACAAATGCAGCCCTACCACCGCGGCGGCGGCAATAAGTTCCGGCAGGCCATGGGTCGGGCCGAGCAGGTCCACGCCGCGCAGGCAGTAGACCACCAGCATCGCCATGATGGCGCAGGGCAGCACACCCGCGAGGTAGACAATAAACCTTGGTGTGGGCCGCCCGCCGCCGAACACCACAAAGGGCAAAAAACGTATCAGCGCCGTCACGCCCGCGACCACCGCCACAAGCAGCGCACCGTGTACATCAAACGGCATGGTCGGCCTCCTTTTTCTCGGTAACTTTACGCAGCAGCGTCAAAGCCGCCGTAATGCCCAGCATGGAGGGGATCAGGAAATTGCTGCTGCCGAAAATCAAAAGGCAGACCAGCGAGACGCCCAGCCCCACCAGCGCGGGGGTGTGATCCCTGCTTGCCTTCCACTGCTCGGTCATGACGACGAGGAACAGCGCGGTCATGGAAAAATCGATGCCGGTGGTATCAAAGGGAAGCACGCTGCCCAGCAGCGCCCCCGCCACGCAGCCCACAACCCAGTAAAACTGATCCAGCAGCGACACCCAGAAAAAGTATCTGCTCTGGTCAACGCCCTCGGGCGCGTCGCCGCTGCACACAACGGAGTAAGTCTCATCAGTCAGGGCAAAAATCAGGTACGGCTTAGCCGCGCCGGTATTTTTATAACGTTCCAACATCGAAATACCATAAAATAGATGCCGCGCGTTGACCATCAGCGTCATGAGCGCCGCCGAGATCAGCGACGCGCCGCCCGCCAATAAATCGATCGTGACATACTGCATACTGCCCGCATAGATCAGGCCGCCCATGGCCAGCGCCCAGCCCGCGCCGTAACCCTTGCTTTGCAGCAGCACGCCAAAGCCCAGCCCCAGCACGATGTACCCCGCCATGATGGGCACAGAGCGCACAAAGGCGTATTTGAACGTTTTCAACTTTCCATTTCCCCTTTAACCTACTAAAGTGCTATGTTGGCTAGTATAGCGCAAAAAAATTCCCTATGCAACAAAAAAGGCTTCCCCCGAGAGGGAAGCTGTCCGCGAAGCAGACTGATGCGGGGCAAGCGTGCCAATGCAGCCCATTATCGGGCAGTCATGGCAAATCCGCCCCTCATCCGGCTCTTCGAGCCACCTTCCCCCAAAAGGGGAAGGCAAAATCATTTTTCACTCTCCCACTGCGCCACCAATGGCGCGGCGACGGTGGAGAGCGCCTCCCGGGCGGCGTTGATGGCGGTCACATCCGCCGGGGTGAGCTTATCGGCTTTTTTATGGCGTAATACGCGCTCCAACGCGCGTTCTGCGTCCTTGATTTTTCCGCGCGTCTCGCGGTCCAGCGCCTTGCCGACCTTGCTGCCCAGCGCTGTGTTCACGCGGTAGAGCGCGGCCTCGCCCGCGTTCAGGGCCTCCAGGGCGGCCTTGCGCTCCTTGTCCTGCCCGGCAAAGGCAGCGGCGTTGCGCATGGCGCGGGTGATCTCCTCCTCGCTCAAATTCGAGGTTCCGGAGATCGTGATGCTCTGCTGCTTGCCGGTGTCCATGTCGCGGGCCTTGACCTTGACAATGCCGTTGGCGTCGATGTCGAACGTCACCTCAATTTTCGGCACACCCGCCCAGGCACGCTTGATGCCTCGCAGGGTAAAGGTGCCCAACAGCTTATTGTCCTTGGCGAACTCGCGTTCGCCCTGCAGAACCTTGATTTGCACGGTGTTCTGAAACGGCGCGGCGGTGGTGAATACCTTGCTGAACCGCGTCGGGATCGTTGAGTTGCGCTCGATCAGATGTGTCGCCACGCCGCCGACGGTCTCGATCGAGAGGGTCAGCGGAGTCACATCCATCAGCAGCAGGCCCTCGCCAGGGCCGGCCAGCATTTCGCCGCCCAGCCGCCCGGCCTGCAAGGCTGCGCCCATGGCAACACATTCGTCGGGGTTCAGGGATTTGGACGGTTCCAGCCCGGTCATCCGCATGACTTTTGCCTGCACGGCGGGGATGCGGGTCGAGCCGCCCACCAGCAAGACCTGGTCCAGGTCGCTGGCCGAAATGTGCGCGTCGCTCAAAGCGTTGCGCACCGGCAGGGCCGTCCGCTCGATCAGATCGGCGCACAGTTCCTCGAACTTGGCACGGGTCAGTGTCGTCTGCAAATGCAGCGCACCCTCGGCGGTCGTGGTGATAAACGGCAGGTTGATATCCGTTTGTTTCGCGCTGGAAAGTTCTTTTTTTGCTTTTTCGGCTTCTTCCCGCAGGCGCTGCATCGCCACGCGGTCATTCGTCAGGTCAACGCCGTGCTCGGTTTTGCACTGCTCGGCCAGCCAGTTCATGATGCGCTCGTCAAAGTCATCGCCGCCGAGGAAATTGTCACCGCAGGTGGCCAGCACCTGCACGATGCCGTCGCCAATGCGGATGAGCGACACGTCAAACGTGCCGCCGCCCAGGTCGTAGACCATGACGGTCTGGGCGCGGCCATTGTCCAGGCCGTAGGCCAGCGCGGCGGCCGTCGGCTCGTTGACGATGCGGCGCACATTCAGCCCCGCAATGCGCCCGGCGTCCTTGGTGGCCTGGCGCTGGGCATCGTTAAAGTAGGCGGGCACAGTGATGACCGCCTCGGTGACGCTCTCGCCCAGGTAGGCCTCGGCGTCGGTTTTCAGTTTTTGCAGGATAAGCGCGCTCAGCTCCTGCGGCGTGTAGCACTTGCCATCGATGGGCACGCGGGTCTCGCTGCCCATCAGCCGCTTGACGCTGGTCACGGTGCGGGGGGCATTGGTCACAGCCTGCCGCTTGGCAGGCTCGCCGACCAGCCGCTCCCCCGCTTTGGTAAAGGCCACGACCGAGGGCGTTGTGCGCTGGCCCTCGGCATTGGGGATGACGACCGGTTTGCCGCCTTCGACCACCGCCACACAGCTGTTGGTGGTGCCCAGATCAATTCCGATCATTTTTGCCATGGTGGTGTTTGTCCTTTCAAAAAAGACAATTTTAACTCTTGTTTCTATTGTAACGTTTGCCGCAGGAAAATGTGTTGCGATTTCGTAAATATTGCAGTGATTTTTATAAAAGTAAGTTATCTGCAATTTTCCGTTGACGCTTTTTGTCTGGCGTGCTATATTTAGGGCAATACCACATAATTCTAAGTGCCGATACGGCGAGCGAGGTGCGGCAGCTGCTAAGCCAAAAG